>ERZ780157.1359-NODE-1359-length-26904-cov-5.853477_pt1 | contig 26904 bp, 17 predicted proteins | sample MGYA00511169_ERZ780157 | MGnify/ENA primary metagenome ERZ780157 (study PRJEB29588, sample SAMEA1965149) | human gut metagenome | biome: human gut; feature: human-associated habitat; material: faeces | place: Denmark | collected 2008/2010 ... | reverse complement strand
ATAGTTTTATAAATGCTTACGATTTCTGCTCTTTGCTAAAGTTAATGACATTGTGATTTTAAAGGGTTTGCAAAAAAAATCTCAAAAAATTAGCACTCACCTCTTGACAGTGATAATAATAAGTGTTATATTACAACTAGAACAAAGGAAGAGGGATACAAAGAGGGGAAAGAAAGAGAAAACCTCCGGTATCCGGATTTCACCCAAGTTCCAAAGAAACAGGTAAACAGCAAATGGCCGGCAACAGGAAGTGCCGGGCGAAGATAGAAAAGGAGCGATGACTTATGTTGATGCCTAGTATTTTTGGAGAAAATTTATTTGATGACTTTTTTAACGATTTCCCGTTCTATGATTACGATAAAGAAATGAAAAACACCGAGAAGAAACTGTACGGCCGCAAAGCCAGCCATGTCATGAAGACTGACATCCGTGAGATGGAGAATGGATACGAGCTGGTTGTTGATCTTCCGGGATTCACCAAAGATGAGGTTCAGGCAACTCTGGAAAATGGTTATCTGACCATCAGTGCAGAGAAAGGCCTCGATAAAGATGAGAAAGAAAAAGAGAATGGCCGCTATATCCGCAGAGAGCGCTATGCAGGAGCATGCAGCAGAAGCTTTTATGTAGGCGAGGATCTCACCGAAGAGGATATCAAAGCTGAATTCAAACACGGTCTGCTGAAACTGTTTGTACCAAAGAAAGAAGCAAAACCGGCAGTTGAGCAGAAAAAGACAATCTCTATCGAGGGATAACAGGTAAGAAAAAACAGAAAAAACAGAAAAAACAGGAAAGGATCTGCCGCCTGGGAACGAAAGATTTCCCGGGCGGCAGATCCTTTTTTGCGGCAAACCATTACAAACAACTGCATTTCGTAAATTTATACTCTTCGAAACATAGATCATGGGGTAAAATAGAGGCAGATAACCATAACAGAGAGGAGGCACACATGAAGAAAGTAAAAGAACTGATCCAACAGGTTTACCGCTATGAAAAGCAGGCGGAAATTGAGACCAGGTATCTGAGCAACGTGCTTTACTGGTCCTTTTTCCTGCTGATGTTTGTCACAGATCTGCTTTTCAAAAAGTATCGGATCCGGCAGGAAGAAGAGGAGAAAGCGATGGAGGCGGAAGTGACAGCGACGATCGAAGAAGCGCAGAAGCTGATGGTAAACTCCGTAGCGGCGATCGGACGTATGATTGATGAAAAGGATAATTACACAAGACAGCATTCCCAGCGTGTCGCAGATTATGCGCGGTTGATTGCAGAAAATCTGAAAAGCTTTTCCCCAACGGAAAAAGAGCTGGATCAGATTTACCGGAGTGCGCAGAACAGATGCGGACGATTCTGCGCCAGGAGAAATAGAACGTGATCGAACGCAGAGCCGTTCTCCTTCTGGAGGAGCGGTAAGAAAAACAGATTGTATACAATAATGTACTTGCCATTTTGGAAAAGGTTGGATAAAATAGGGCGTGACAATTACAAAATGAGAGAACTCGTATCTAAAAGGAGAAATCATGAAAAAAAGAAGAAACGTCCTTACGTTACTTTTGGTTGCAGCTCTTACTGTTGTACTTGGCGGATGCCAGGACGGCAAGGATGGGAAGGCAGATTCTTCGGATACCACCAGTTCTCAGGTATCAACGGAATCCACCACGGCAGGCGAGCCTGTGATGGGAGGTTCCATCGTAGTAGGAATTCCTCAGGATCTTGAGGATAGTCTTGACCCACACAAATCCGTAGCGGCAGGAACGAAAGAAATCCTATTCAACATTTATGAGGGCCTTGTAAAGCCCGACGAAGAAGGAAATCTGAAAGATGCAGTGGCAGAAAGCCATACCATTTCCGAAGATGGAAAAGAGTACACCTTCAAACTTCGAAGCGGTGTAAAATTCCACGACGGAACAACGGTCACTGCAGAAGATGTCAAATATTCTATTGAGCGCTGCGCGGGAATCAACGGAGACGGAACACCTCTGGTGGAAGCATTTTCCAATGTGGACAAGGTTGAAATTCCGGATGAGAGCACCATCCATATTTATTTAAAAGAGTCAGATACCGAATTTCTGTCCTATCTGACGGTGGCGATTATACCTGAGCATGCGTCCGATCTTGAAACCAATCCGGTTGGAACCGGTCCGTTCCATTATGTATCACGTTCCCCACAGGAAAATATCATCATTGAAAAATTTGCCGATTACTGGGATACTGACAATCAGGCATATCTGGATAAAGTAACGTTTAAAATTGTCGGCGATACCAATGCTGTCGTAACCGGTCTGAAAGCCGGAACACTCGATATGTACGCGCGCATTGATTCTACGCAGCGTGCGCAGCTCGAAGGCGACGATGCATTCCAGATCTACGAGGGCGGTATGAACCTGGTACAGGCACTTTACCTGAACAACGAGGTAGAGCCGCTGAATAATGTAAAAGTCCGTCAGGCACTCTGTTATGCAGCAAACCGCCAGGAAGTGCTGGATATGATTGCAGACGGAAAAGGAACGATCATCGGAAGCAGCATGTTCCCGGCATTTGGAAAATATTATATGCCGGAGCTGGCAGACAAATACAACCAGGATATTGAAAAAGCAAAGGAACTGTTAAAAGAGGCCGGATATCCGGACGGATTTGATCTGACCATCACGGTGCCAAACAACTATCAGCAGCATATTGATACGGCACAGGTTCTGGTGGAGCAGTTTAAAGCCATCGGCGTGAATGCGAAAATCCAGCAGATTGAGTGGGGCAGCTGGCTGTCAGATGTATATTCTGACCGGAAATTTGAGTCTACTGTTGTCGGCGTTGACGCAGCTTACTTAAGCGGCCGTGCGCTGCTGGAGCGTTTTACCTCAACCTCATCGAAAAACTTCATCAATTATCACAACGATGAATATGATAAACTGTATGAGCAGGTAAAAACAAGCACCGATGAAAATGAGCAGATTGATCTCTACAAACAGATGGAGACTCTGCTTGCCGATGATGCGGCAAACCTCTATATCGAGGATATGGCGTGTGAAGTCGTACTGAGAAAAGACTTTGCGGGATATGTTTTCTATCCGCTGTATGTGCAGGATATGGCTAAGATTTATAAAGTGAAATAAAAAATAAATTACAGGGGATTCGAAAGGCAGAGGGAAAGAAAAAAACTCTCATTCAATTGTCAAACGCTGCCGGAGGAGTCCCCTGTAATTTTACGCTGCTCTGCATTCAGAGGGAGCTACCAGTGGCAGATCCCGCAGATAGAATCCACGAAAATATGTTAGGCTTGACTTTTTTTCCGCCACTGCCTACTATAGAAAAAGACAGAGAAAACGAGAGGGCTCCGCTGCGATGCAGGCCCTTTTTATCTAATGTAGTATTCTGGAAAGAAGGGGGAACCATGACAGATTTTCTGGTAAAACATTTTGTAAAAGATTATGAGAAAACCGACAACGCAGACGTGCGAACGAGCTATGGCATTTTGTCGAGTATTGTGGGAATCTGCTGCAACATTTTACTGTTTGCGGCAAAGCTGCTGATCGGCATCGGAATGAACTCACTGGCGATTATGGCGGATGCGTTCAATAATCTCTCAGACGCGGCATCGTCCGTGATTAGTTTCATTGGCGTCAAGATGGCGAACAAACCGGCCGATAAAGAGCATCCGTTTGGACACGGGCGAATCGAGTATATTGCGGCACTGATCGTTTCGTTTCTTGTGATTGAGGTTGGCTTTACTTTCTTAAAAAGCTCTCTGGAAAAGATTCGAAACCCTGAGGAGATTACTTTCGAGCTGGTTCCGTTTCTGATCCTGGTTCTTTCCGTTGGTGTGAAACTGTGGATGGCATTTTTTAATCGGAAACTGGGAAACCGCATCCAGTCGAAAGTCATGTTGGCAACATCGGCTGATTCCATGGGAGATGTGATTACAACCAGCGCAACGATTCTTTCCACGCTGATCTGCCATTTCCTTTCCATTAACATTGATGCAATTGCAGGACTGGTTGTGGCTGGACTTGTTATGTGGTCCGGTATTTCCATTGCGAAAGATACACTCGAGCCACTGATCGGCCAGAGCACAGATCCGGATTTGTATCGCAAGATTATGGAATCGGTTTCCTCTTATGATGGCATAGTCGGAACACACGACCTGATTGTCCATAACTACGGGCCGGGAAGGAGTATGGCATCCATCCATGCGGAGGTACCGCGTGATGTGGATATTGAAGTATCCCATGATATCATCGACCGCATTGAGCGGGAAGTAGGAAAAAAGCTTGGTATTTTGCTTGTCATTCACATGGATCCGGTGGAGATTCATGATGCGGCAGTGCTTGCAACGAAAGAAAAAGTTCGAAATGTCATCTCGATTCTGGATCCGGAACTGTCATTCCACGATTTTCGCATGATAAACGGGTCGGAGCGGAAAAAGCTGATTTTTGATCTGGAAATTCCATATTCTTATCAGAAAAAGGACTGCGACCGTGTGATTTCACAGATCGGTGCACTTATGAAAGAAATGGATGAACAGTATGACTGTGTCATTAATATTGATAAGAGTTATGTGGCAGAATAGAGCAGCAAAAGAGATTGCAGAATAAGAAATAATATGCTATAGTAGATAGTAAGAAAAGGAGAACAGCCGCCCACAAGGTGGTTTGCCCCGTTTGTAAGTAGAGAGTCCACTCCAGCACTCGGCAAAGTTATGGGGTGGCTATATTATGCTCAATATAACATTATCTTACAAATGTAAAAATAAATGTAAGCAATGCCAGAAGGAACATTCCAAAGGACATAAGGTCCGTAAAATCGAAACGCTTCATAAGCATCACCCCCATTCTATATAGAATAGAGGTCAAACCACCCTGTAACACGGCTGTTTCCTGTTCTTAATTGTAGCATATTGTACTACTCAAATCAATTATGAAAATATGACAAGAATAAGGTATAAAAGGGAAGAGAATATCTTAAAATTCAGTTTTTTAAGAAAAATAAAAAAATTTGAAAAAAGGTGTTGACTTTTCTTCTGGTATAGTGTATTATACATCTTGTCGCAAGGCAATGGGCTATCGCCAAACGGTAAGGCAACGGACTCTGACTCCGTCAGTTCCTGGTTCGAATCCAGGTAGCCCAGCTCATTGAAAGGTCTCAGGTTTCGTACCTGAGACCTTTTTCGATTCTTAAAAAGCTTTTTCGAGAGTACATCAAATACAGCAGGAGGAACGAAACAATGAAGTATTCCTTTACGAGCAGAATCCGCTACAGCGAAATCGGAGAGGATGGAAATCTTACGCTGCCGGGACTTATCAACTATTTTCAGGATTGCAGTACATTTCAGTCGGAAGCAATCGGCGAGGGTGTTGCGGAACTCAAAAAACGAGGCTGTGCCTGGGTGCTGTCGGCGTGGCAGATTCATGTGAACCGTTATCCATCCATCGGCGAAGAAGTGAAGATCACGACATGGGCGAGCGGCTTCAAAGGATTTCTGGGCATGCGTAATTTCACGATGGAGACCAGGGGCGGTGAAATGCTCGCCTGCGCCAATTCCATCTGGTCTTACGTCAACATGGAAAACGGTCATCCTGTCCGTGCACCGAAAGAGACGACAGATGCGTACGGCATAGACGATCCGATTAACGAGGATTTCGGCGAGCGCAAGGTAAAAATGCCGGAAGCGGATTTCTCTGGCGAACCATTCCCGGTGCGTCCGCACAATCTTGACACAAACCATCATGTCAACAATGCGCAGTTTATTTCGCTTGCCGGCGAGTGCCTTCCAAAGAACTTTACCGTGCATCGGATGCGCGCGGAATACAAACAGCAGGCGCACCTTGGCGATGTTCTTCATCCGCTGCGCGCCGAGACGGAAAACGGCTGTTTTATTGCCTTAAACGATGAAAAAGGACAGCCATACGTAGTTGTGGAATTTCAATGATTGTGATACAATCGGAAAGAATACGACAAGCAACACGACAGGAATAAACACAATGAGGAAAGGGGATTTTGCATGAGAGCACAGAACCTTACACTGTTAACAGATTTATATGAACTTACCATGATGCAGGGCTACTATGAGAACCCGTCTGACCAGATCGTGGTATTTGATGCATTTTATAGAAAAAATCCATGCGGCGGAGCGTACGCCGTATGCGCAGGACTGGAGCAGGTGATCGAGTACATCCGTGATCTTCACTTTTCACCGGACGATATCGATTATCTTCGTTCTCTTCATATTTTCAGCGACGGTTTTCTGGAATATTTAAGAGGCTTCCATTTCACCGGTGATATCTATGCCATCCCGGAAGGGACCGTAGTATTCCCAAGAGAGCCGCTCTTAAAAGTTGTCGCTCCGATCATGGAGGCACAGCTGGTAGAAACCGCGATTCTGAATATGATTAACCACCAGAGTCTGATCGCCACGAAAGCATCACGCGTAGTCTATGCTGCAAAGGGCGACGGCATCATGGAATTTGGGCTTCGCCGTGCGCAGGGACCGGATGCCGGCATTTACGGCGCGCGTGCTGCCATGATCGGCGGCTGCATCGGAACCTCCAATGTCCTGACAGGACAGATGTTTGATGTTCCGGTCAAGGGAACCCACGCACACAGCTGGATCATGAGTTTCCCTGATGAATACACCGCATTTAAAACGTATGCGAAACTGTATCCGGAAGCATGCATTCTTCTTGTAGATACGTACGATGTTCTCGAATCCGGCGTTCCGAACGCCATCCGCGTTTTCAAAGAGATGAGAGAAGCGGGCCTGCCGATGAAAGGCTACGGCATCCGTATCGACAGTGGTGACCTTGCTTATCTGTCAAAGAAAGCATATCAGATGCTTGAGGCAGAGGGCTTTGGCGATGCCATCATTTCCGCATCCAGCGATCTCGACGAGTACCTGATCGACAGCTTGAAAACCCAGGGCGCGAAGATTAATTCCTGGGGTGTCGGCACAAATCTGATTACCTCCGGTGACTGGCCGGCATTCGGCGGCGTTTACAAGCTGGCAGCAGCAAAAGATAAAGATGACGCAGAATTCACACCGAAGATCAAGTTGTCCGAGAACTCTGAGAAAGTAACAAATCCGGGTAACAAGACCATTTTTCGTATTTATGATAAAGAAAGCGGAAAGATCCGTGCAGATCTGATCTGCCTCGCAGGCGAGATCTTCGACGAGAGCAAAGATATGATTATTTTCGATCCGATCGAGACCTGGAAAAAGACGAAGATCAAAGGCGGAACCTATACGTTAAGAGAGCTTCTCGTTCCGGTTTTCCAGAGAGGCGCATGCGTCTATACTTCTCCGTCTGTGATGGAGATCCGCGACATCTGCACCAGAGAGAAAGATACCCTCTGGGAGGAGTCAAAACGTCTGGTCAATCCGCATGAGGTTTATGTGGATCTGTCCGACAAGCTGTACCACATCAAGAGCGACCTGCTCGAGGAGATGAGCATGAAGGCCCTCGACGAGCAGTAAGAAAGGAAGTCAAATGTTAAATATAGGAAGAAAGCAAAAGCTGGTAGTAGTAAAGAAAGTAGAATTCGGTATTTACCTTGGAGAGACCCGCGAAGCAGGCGAGAAGGAGCGTGTTCTCCTGCCGATCAAACAGGTGCCGGAAGGAACAAAAGAGGGAGATGAGCTGGAAGTATTTCTGTACCGCGATTCCAGCGATCGTCTGATTGCGACAACCAGAGAGCCGAAGCTGGTGCTTGGAGAGCTGGCTGTCTTAAACGTAGCTGCTACCGGAAAGATCGGAGCATTTCTGGACTGGGGTCTGGAAAAAGATCTGTTTCTTCCGTTTAAACAGCAGACCCGCCGCCTCCATCCGGGCGATGAGGTTCTGGTTTCCCTCTACATCGACAAGAGCGACCGTCTCTGCGCAACGATGAAGGTTTACCATTTCCTGAAAACCAATTCTCCGTACGTCGTAGGCGATATCGTAAAGGGAAGAATCTACGAGATCAGCGGAAACTTCGGCGTTTTCGTTGCTGTTGATGACCGCTACTCCGGTCTGATTCCAAAGAGAGAAGCACAGGCAGACTATCATGTCGGCCAGGAACTTGAGTGCCGCGTTACCGAAGTCAAAGAGGACGGAAAACTCTCCCTGTCCGCACGCGGAAAAGCGTACGAGCAGATCGCAATCGATGCAGAGAGCGTTCTTTCTGTGATTGAGGAATTTGCAGGTGTCCTTCCATTTGATGACAAAGCATCACCGGAAGTGATTCAGAGAGAATTCGGCCTCAGCAAAGCAGCATTTAAGCGCGCGGTCGGCCATCTGATGAAAGAAAAACAGGTTGTCATCCGCGACGGTAAAATCTGGACGGCAGAAAAAGCAAAATAAGAAAAAATCGGGCACTGGACAGGAAGCACATCCTCTCCGGTGTCCGTTTTTTTGTGTCAGACAGCAGATAAAATTTTGAAATTTTTTCTGCGCCCGGTTTGCGGTTGCGCGAAGAGAGGATTGCGCTTATAATATGATCTATATGACAAAAAATGACACAGGATCTGATGGAGAGAGATGAAGAAAAAGAAAAGTAAGAAAAAAACATCTTTTATTTCCAAAACCGCAATGACGGTTTTGACGATCATTCTGATTATTCTGTTTTTCTGCATTATGTCGATGGTCGAGAAAATACAGGGAACGGCCCGCATTGTCAACTATGCCGGTCTGGTGCGCGGAAAAACGCAGCGGATTATCAAGCTGGAGGATGCGGGAGAACCGCAGGATACGATGATTGCAGACATCAACGCTTATATCGACGGTCTGCAGAACGGAAGCAGCGAGCTGGATCTGGTGCGCCTGGATGACCGGGATTTTCAGGATAAGATGACTGAGCTGGCATCGTATTTTGAAGAGCTGAAGGCAGAGATTCTGCTGGTGCGTGAAAAAGGATATGAGAATACCGCGATTATCGAAAAGAGTGAGACCTTTTTCAAAATCTGTGACGAGGCGACAGGCCTTGCGGAAGCGTATTCGCAGAGAATGGCGTCTTCGCTGAAGAAGCTGGAGCAGGTGGTAGTAGGAGATATCATCGGTCTGGTGTTTGTCATCGGCATGGAGCTGATCAAGGCCGTCCGCTATGCGGCGATGAACCGTATTCTGCAGAAGAAAATCTATCTCGATGAGGCGACGGGCCTGCCAAATAAAAATAAATGCGAAGAGATTCTGGAGGGAAGCGACGGAGGAGAAGAAATTTCCGGCGTGTATGCGGTCTGTGTGTTTGACCTCAACAATCTGCGCACGATCAACAACAGTCTGGGTCACGACAAGGGAGACGAATATATCCGTTCCTTTGCCGTTCAGCTTCGAAAAGCAGTCCCGGAGGAGTATTTCGTCGGAAGAAACGGCGGAGATGAGTTTCTTGCCATTCTGCGCGGACTGAACCGCGAAGAAGTGGAAGCGTGCATGAATCACATCCGCACGCAGACGGCAGAATATTCCCGCCAGCACCCGGAGATGCCGATCAGCTACGCCGGAGGCTATGCACTGTCCACGGAATTTGAAGACTGTGATATCCGGGAACTGTTCCGCCATGCGGACCAGAACATGTATATCGACAAAAACCGCGCGAAGATGGAAGAATCCGCCGCAGAGCGGAAGATCAGCCTGGAAGCGCTGGACGTCGTAAAGAAAAAGGGATACCATTTTTCCAACTGTATTTACTGTAATGCAAGACAGGACCAGTACCGGATTCTGCGCGCCGTTTCGGGCTTTTTCCTTGCCGAGGACGGCAGCTATACCGGTGCGGCCGAGCATATTGTGCAGGGCATCACGGATGAGGAAAAGAGAAAGGAAATGCGTAGAATGCTGGATCTTACCCATCTGAAGGAGTGCTATCAGAAGGGAGAAGAGAGCGTAGAAATTCTGTGCGAGTATCGGGAGGGCAGCGAAGGGGAAGCGCTCTGCCGGGGAAAAGTCACCATTCTGTTCTACGACGCGGCCGAGGACGGCGGACTGCACCATTTTCTGATGGGCTTTGAGCGGTTCCGCTTCAATGAGGAAGCTGCTCGGAATGAAAAAGAACAGCTCGACCAATACTATGAACAGATGAAACAGTCGATCATTGAAAACAGCCACTACGCCGAGGCTCTTCTCGAGACGGCTGAGGCCGTGTTCGCCGTTGATCTGACGAATGATTCGCTGGAGCAGATTTTTTACCACAGCGGGCAGAAGAAATTTGACCTCAATATAGATCTGCCGTGTTCCTACGAGAAATACTGCGGGGAATGCAGTGCGTTTGTCGCGGAGGAGACATTGGAATCATACCGCATTGTGGATTCCTCGAAGAAACTGCTGCAGCGCTTTGAAAACGGAGATAAGCAGGTAGTCGTGGAGTATCAGGAAACAGATGAGTCCGGCAGAAGAATATGGTTGCAGAAGACGGTTCTTATGTCACAGGATACCGTCTACGACCGAAAGACAAAGCGGGAGAGCGTTGTGGTACACGGCATGATCCTTTTCCGTGATACGTCAGAGTTCCACAGCCGGGAAGAGAGGGAGAAGATACAGCTTCAGGATGCCTTTAGAGCTGCAGACAGTGCAAGTCGTGCAAAAACAGAATTTATGAACCGCATGAGCCACGATGTGCGCACGCCGATCAATGGCATTATGGGCATGCTGGATATCATCCGCAAAAACCGGCAGGATGAGGCAAAAGTGGACGACTGCCTCGATAAAATCAATCTTTCCGCAAGCCATCTGCTGGCACTCGTCAACGATGTGCTCGATATGAATAAGCTGGAGTCCGGAAAAGAGACGATCGAGAGCGCTTCTTTTGACCTGAAGCATCTGATGGATGATGTGGCATCCCTTGTCAATGCGCAGATTATGGAGATGGGCATTACCCACTGTACGCACCGCGGTGAGCTGACGCACACGAGACTGATCGGCAGTCCGCTGCGCCTGCGGCAGATTATGCTGAATCTCTTCAGCAATGCAATCAAGTACAACAAGCCGGGCGGAATGATCGATACGTATGCGGGCGAAGTCTCCTGCGACGGAACCCGGGTCGTCTACGAGTTCCGCATCACGGACAGCGGCATCGGAATGAGCAGCGAATTTATCGAAAAAGAGCTGTTCCATCCGTTCACACAGGAGAAGTCCGGTGCGAGAACGCAGTACAAGGGAACGGGCCTTGGCATGTCGATCGTCAAAGAACTGATCGAAAAAATGCAGGGCACGATCGAGGTAACGAGCCAGCAGGGCGTCGGAACGACGTATGTATTCCGGCTTCCGTTTTACATTGACTGCGAGGGACAGCGGATTCAGGAAGTAAAGACACGGATCGCAGGAAAAGAGCTTGTCCGCTTCCACGTTCTGCTTGTCGAGGATAATGAGATCAACATGGAAATCGCCGAGTTTTACCTGACCGATCACGGTGCGACGGTGGAAGAGGCATGGAACGGCCGCGAGGCGGTCGAAAAGTATGCGGCGAATCCGCAGAAATTTGATGTGATTTTAATGGATCTGATGATGCCTGTGATGGGCGGCCTTGAGGCAGCGCGGCAGATCCGCACCATGGAGCTTCCGGAAGCAAAACAAGTCCCGATCATCCCGATGACGGCGCAGTCCTCCGAAGAGAGCAAAGAGGGATGCCGCGCAGCGGGCATGAACAGCCATCTGACCAAGCCGATCGAGCCGGACAGCCTGGTGCAGACGATCTTGGAGACAACGGAACATGCCTTTGGAAAATAGAGGAGAAAACGATGAGTTTTACGCATTTACATGTACATACCGAATACAGCCTTCTGGACGGATCGAACAAGATCAAAGAGTACGTTGCCAGAGTCAGGGAGCTTGGCATGAACAGCGCCGCGATCACCGATCACGGCGTCATGTTCGGCTGTATCGATTTTTATAAAGAAGCCCGCGCGCAGGGCATCAAGCCGATCCTCGGCTGTGAGGTTTACGTGGCGCCGGGTTCCCGTTTCGACCGCGAAACCAGCCGCGGAGAGGACCGGTACTACCATCTGGTTCTGCTGGCGGAAAATAATACGGGCTATTCCAATCTGATGAAGATTGTTTCGGCGGGCTTTATCGATGGATTTTACTATAAGCCGCGTGTCGACATGGAGATTCTGGAAAAGTATCACGAGGGCATTATCGCGCTTTCCGCCTGCCTTGCAGGTGAGGTGGCGCGTGCGATGGTGCGGAACCAGTACGAGATGGGAAAGGAGGCCGCACTGCGGTATGAGAAGATTTTCGGAAAAGGCAATTTCTTCCTGGAACTGCAGGATCACGGCATCTCGGAGCAGCGGATGGTCAATCAGCAGCTGATGCGCCTCTCGGCAGAAACCGGCATCGAGCTGGTGGCGACGAATGATATTCACTACACGTACGCAGAAGATGCGGATTCCCACGATATTCTTCTGTGCCTGCAGACCGGAAAGAAGATCACGGATGAGGACCGCATGCGCTACGAGGGCGGCCAGTATTTCGTGAAATCCGAGGCGGAGATGGCATCGCTCTTCCCGTATGCACCGCAGGCAATCGAAAATACACAGAAAATTGCAGACCGGTGTAATGTGGAGATTGAATTTGGTGTCACAAAACTTCCGAAATTCGATGTGCCGGAAGGATACACTTCCTGGGAATACTTAAATAAGCTCTGCTACGACGGCCTCGAGGAACGGTATCACCCGGCGACGGATGAACTGAAAGCGCGGCTGAAATACGAGCTTGATACGATCAAAACGATGGGTTACGTCGATTACTTCCTGATCGTGTGGGATTTCATCAAATTTGCGCGCGACCACGACATCATGGTCGGACCGGGACGAGGATCGGCGGCCGGAAGTATTGTTTCCTACACCCTTGGCATCACACAGCTGGACCCGATGCGGTACCAGCTCCTGTTCGAGCGTTTCCTGAACCCGGAACGAGTTACCATGCCTGATATCGACGTGGATTTCTGCTTCGAACGCCGCCCGGAAGTCATCGACTATGTAACGAGAAAATACGGCAAGGACCGCGTTGTACAGATCGTCACATTCGGTACACTGGCGGCGCGCGGTGTCATCCGCGATGTCGGCCGTGTGCTGGATATGCCGTATGCACAGGTCGATTCGATTGCGAAGATGATTCCGAATGAGCTGAATATCACGATCGACAAGGCACTGCAGATGAACCACGAGCTGCGGGAGCTGTACCAGGGTAATGAAGAGGTTGCACATCTGATCGACATGTCACGGAGACTTGAAGGTCTGCCGCGCCACACGTCGATGCACGCCGCCGGTGTTGTCATCCCAGACCGCCCGGTCGTCGATTACGTGCCGCTGAGCATGAACGACGATTCGCCGGTGTTGTCATCGGCTCGCGTCCGCTGGTGGAATTTGTGCCGCTCTCGCGAGGAAGCGACGGAACGATCGTCACGCAGTTCACGATGACGACGCTCGAGGAACTGGGACTTCTGAAAATGGACTTCTTAGGGCTTCGGACCCTGACCGTCATTCAGAATGCGACAAAGCTCGCAGAGCGTTACAGCAATAAGAAAATTGATCTGCTTCACATCGATTACAACGATCCGAAAGTGCTCGGCATGATCGGCGCATCGAAAACGGTCGGTGTATTCCAGCTCGAGAGTGCGGGAATGAAAAACTTCATGAAGGAGTTAAAACCGCAGAGCCTCGAGGATATCATCGCCGGAATTTCCCTGTACCGGCCGGGCCCGATGGATTTTATTCCGCAGTACATCAAAGGAAAAAACAACCCGGAATCCGTTACGTACGATACACCGCTCTTAAAACCGATTCTGGAGCCGACGTACGGCTGTATTGTCTACCAGGAGCAGGTTATGCAGATCGTACAGGCACTGGCGGGCTATTCGCTTGGACGGGCTGATCTGGTGCGCCGTGCGATGTCGAAGAAAAAGGCATCCGTCATGGAAAAAGAGCGCCAGAATTTCGTTTATGGAAACGAGGCCGAGGGCGTGCCGGGCTGTATCAAAAACGGCATTGATGAGAAGACAGCGAACAAGATCTACGACGAGATGATCGACTTCGCGAAATACGCCTTCAACAAATCCCATGCGGCGGCGTACGCGTTCGTATCGTACCAGACGGCATGGCTGAAATACTATTACCCGGTTGAGTTCATGGCGGCTCTGATGACCTCCTGCATCGATAACCCGGGAAAAGTCGCAGAGTATATCTTGAGTTCCCGCCAGATGGGCATTTCCATTCTGCCGCCGGACATCAACCGAAGCGAAGGAAAATTCACGGTGGACGGCCAGGCGATCCGCTATGGCATGGCGGCGGTCAAAGGCATCGGAAAGCCGGTCATGGAGGCGATCGTGGAGGAGCGGAGTGCAAACGGCCCGTTCCGCTCGTTAAAGGATTTCGCAGAGCGTTTAAGCGGAAAAGAAGTCAACAAGCGGACTGTCGAGAACTTTATCAAGGCGGGTGCATTCGACTGCTTCGGCGTGACGAGAAAGCAGCTCATGTTCGTCTACGCCAATGTGCTCGATGATGTGGCGCGCGAGAAAAAAGATTCGTTAAGCGGCCAGATGAGTCTGTTTGACTTCGTAGATGAGACGACCAAACGGTCGTATGAAACGGTGTACCCGGATGTCGGAGAATACGAAAAGAGTGATCTTTTGGCGCTCGAAAAAGAGGTGCTCGGCATCTACGTCAGCGGTCATCCGCTCGAGGAGCAGGAGGAGTGCTGGCGGAAGAACATTTCCGCGGTAACGACAGACTTCCAGCCGGATGAGGAGACGGGTTTCCCATCCGTCACCGACGGCGCGAAAGAGATTGTCGGCGGCATTATCACGGATAAAAAAATCAAATATACAAAGAATAACAAGACAATGGCATTTCTCACACTCGAGGACCTCGTCGGCAGTATGGAAATCGTCGTATTCCCGCGCGATTACGAGAAAAACGCAGCGATGATGCAGACCGATGCGCGTGTCTTCATCCAGGGCCGTGTTTCCGCGGAAGATGATAAGCCGAGCAAGCTGATCTGCGAGAAAATTTTCCCGTTTGCAGGCATCCCGAAAGAGCTCTGGATCCAGTTCCCGGACAAGGAAACGTACGAGCGCGAAGTCGCGGATTTGTATCAGATGCTGCGCGAATCCGATGGCAAAGATCAGGTTGTTCTCTACATCCAGTCAATCAGAGCAATGAAAAAACTGCCGCCGAGCCGCAATGTGCAGGCAGATGCCCGTCTGGTGGCGTCACTTCAGGCAAAATTCGGTACCGGAAACGTGAAAGTTGTAGAAAAGAGTATTGAAAAAAGGGCCTGAATGCTTTAAAATAAAACTGTGTGTGATTAATAAATAAAACTACTCGTTTATTAATGTGTGTGATGAGATGGAGGAATTCATATGGCAACGACTAACAAGGTAAAGACAATCGGAGTGCTTACCAGCGGTGGTGATGCACCAGGTATGAACGCAGCGATCCGTGCAGCCGTAAGAAGAGGTCTGCAGAAGGGCGTTCAGATGAAAGGTATCCTGAAAGGCTACGACGGACTGATGAACGAAGAAATCATCGACATGACAGCCCGCGATGTATCCGACACCATCGAGCGCGGAGGTACCATCCTTTATACCGCCCGCTGCGCAGAGATGCGTACACTGGAAGGCCAGAAACGTGCTGCAGATGTCTGCAGAAAACACGGCATCGACGGACTGGTAGTTATCGGCGGAGACGGATCTTTTGCAGGAGCGCAGAAACTGGCAGCTCTTGGAATTAACACCGTAGGTGTACCGGGAACCATCGACCTGGATATCGCCTGCACAGAATATACCATCGGTTTTGATACCGCGGTAAACACTGCAATGGAAGCCATTGATAAAGTAAGAGATACTTCCACTTCCCATGAGAGATGCTCGATCATCGAGGTTATGGGACGTAATGCCGGATATATCGCTCTTTGGTGCGGTATCGCAAACGGCGCAGAGGATATTCTTCTTCCGGAGAAATACGATTACGATGAGCAGAAGATCATCAACAACATCATCGAGAACCGTAGAAAAGGCAAAAAACATCATATCATCGTAAATGCTGAGGGCATCGGCCATTCCACCAGCATGGCGCGCAGAATCGAAGCTGCAACCGGCATCGAGACCCGTGCAACGATCCTTGGACATATGCAGCGTGGAGGAAGCCCGACATGTAAAGACCGTGTATATGCGTCCATCATGGGTGCTTACGCAGTTGACCTTCTTCTGGAAGGCAAAACAGACCGCGTTGTTGCATACAAGAACGGTGAGTATGTAGATTACGATATCGATGAGGCACTGTCCATGACAAAGACTCTGCCGGAATATCAGTGGGAGATCGCAAGAGCTCTTTCTTATAACTATACGAAATAAAAAAATATCACGAAACAGACTGTTTTTAGCAAGCAGTCTGTTTCATTGGTATAATAGCGGGAATAAAAATGTTTCCGCGGACGGAATAGAGAGACAAAATAAAAAAACAGGAGGAACTTAACAATGGTTACCTGGAACAATCTTGATAAACTGGCTTCTTTTGAGGAGTTGAAAAAAGTGGAGCGTGTCAATCTTGCCGAGGTGATGTCCGGCGAAAACGGAGCAGAGCGCGTAAAATCTTACAGCGTTCCGATGGCAGAAGGACTTGCGTATAACTACGCAGCAAAACAGGTGAATGAGGATGTCCTTGCCGCACTCGTAAAACTGGCAGAAGAGGCACAGCTTTCTGAAAAATTTGAGGAGCTTTACAACGGTGCTGTCATCAACACCGGAGAGAACCGTCTCGTGCTTCATCAGCTGACCCGCGGCCAGCTCGGAAACACCGTTACGGCAGACGGCGTAGACAAACGTGCTTTCTACGTAGAGCAGCAGAACCGCATCGCAGAGTTTGCGAACAAAGTACATGCAGGTGAGATCACCAACGCAGCAGGTGAAAAATTCACCACCGTTGTGCAGATCGGTATCGGCGGAAGCGACCTTGGCCCGCGTGCGATGTATCTGGCTCTGGAAAACTGGGCAAAGAAAAACGGCTGCTTCAAAATGGAAGCAAAATTCATCAGCAACGTTGACCCGGATGACGCAGCAGCTGTTCTGAATTCGATCGACGTAGCACATTCCATCTTCGTTCTGGTATCCAAATCCGGAACCACACTGGAGACTCTGACCAATGAGTCCTTCGTAAAAGACGCTCTGAAAAATGCAGGCCTGGATGCATCCAAGCATATGATCGCCGTTACCAGTGAGACTTCTCCGCTGGCAAAGAGCGACGACTATCTGGCAGCATTCTTCATGGATGACTACATCGGAGGCCGTTATTCTTCCACATCCGCAGTCGGCGGCGCTGTTCTGTCCCTGGCTTTCGGACCGGAAGTATTCGCAGCATTCCTCGAGGGCGCTGCAGCAGAAGATAAACTTTCTGCAAACAAAGACGTATTACAGAACCCGGAGATGCTCGATGCGCTGATCGGTGTTTACGAGAGAAACGTTCTTGGCTATCCGAGCACTGCAGTTCTTCCGTACTCCCAGGCACTGAACCGTTTCCCGGCTCACTTACAGCAGGTAGATATGGAGTCCAACGGTAAATCGGTCAACCGCTTCGGCGAGCCGGTCAATTACCCGACCGGTCCGGTTCTCTTCGGCGAGCCAGGTACCAACGGACAGCATTCCTTCTATCAGCTGCTGCATCAGGGAACTGATATCGTTCCGCTGCAGTTTGTAGGCTTCCGCAATAACCAGATGGAGACCGATGTCGACATCCAGGGCAGCACCAGCCAGCAGAAACTCTGCGCAAACGTAGCAGCTCAGATCGTTGCATTTGCCTGCGGTAAAGCAGATGAGAATAAAAACAAAAACTTCGAAGGCGGCCGTCCGTCCAGCATCATCATCGGAGATCAGGTAAATCCGAAGACGCTGGGAGCACTGCTTGCACACTTCGAGAATAAGATCATGTTCCAGGGATTCCTGTGGAACGTAAACAGCTTCGACCAGGAGGGTGTACAGCTTGGTAAAGTCCTTGCAAAACGCGTTCTGGCTCACGAGACAGACGGAGCACTGAAAGTATTCAGCGATCTGCTCAACATCTAAGAAGTTTAAATCAGAAAATTTAAGATATGAAAAGGCGGCATACCGGATTTTCTTTCTGAAAGTTTCAGGGGGAAAACGGTATGCCGCCTTTTTTATTACTATATTATGGGGTTATCCCAGCTTCGCCGGAAGCGACGAGGACACTGTGGACTGATGCTCCTGCCGGAACTGCCGCGGGGTGATCTGATACCGTTTTTTGAACGTACGGATCAGGTGGCTGCAGTCTGCAAAGCCGGTCTCGGTGGCAATAAAGTTCAGGTCATAATCGGTAAAGAGGAGCAGGTTCTCGACCTTGTTCAAACGGATAAATTCGATATACTGCTTGCAGCTCTGCCCATAGTGTTTTAAAAACAGCTTGGCAAAGTACGAATAGCTCATATTGTATTTATGCGCCAGCTCTTCGATGTTGATATTCTCCTGTGAATGACGGTCGATGTAGACGAGAATGTCCTGCATACTTTTCTCTTCACTCTCGGAGATGGTTTCGAGATCAAAACAGATTCCCTGGCAGTGCCACGTCCGCAGAAGGCGCAGGAACAGTGTCGAAAACAGCGAATAAATATACGCGTCGTAGCCGTACTGTTTCGCATGGGATTCTTTTTCAATGGTTGTGAAAAAATCGTTCAGGTCGAGCCCCGGAAGATCCATCTGCGTAAAGAGCAGGGAAGGATGCGTCATGGAGGCAACCTTATGGAACGCAAAGCTCAGGTTCGGAAGATAGCTTCCGGTGAGATGAATCCGGTTCAGATTGAATTTTACGCAGAAAAAGCGAAACGGTTTGTCATGATCCGCGGCAAGCGCATGGACTGCCTGCGGCGGAAGAAGGATGAAAGAGCCGGCCTCCATCGGATAGACAACATCGTTGCAGCTCACAAGGAGCGAGCCTTCCTGCAGATAAAGTACTTCAGTAAAATAGTGCCAGTGTGATACCACCGGCATGGAAAAGGTTTCCGAGCTGCAGGAAAATGCCTCGATCGGTGAGCGCAGGATATCATTGTATTCAAATAGATTTTTCAAAAGTAAATTCCTCCTGTTCCGGTTAAAAAGTTCTGCAAAAAATTACGAGGATTATTCAAAAGAATCGTGCATGAAGATAGAAACGTTCTATTTTTATACAGTCGCATTATATCATAATGAAATGAAAATTGATACAATGGCGAAAGCATTTGAAAGAGAAAAATGCAGAAACCTTTTGATTTTCAGAAGATAAGGGGGGATATGAAAAAATGAAAAGCAGCACAAAACCATTCCCGAAAACTAAAATCCAATGGCTGTGGGAAAACATGGAAGGAAAGCGTGCGCTGTATCTGATCGGCATGATCGGAACGGTATTATATAACGTTCTGCAGCTTACGATTCCATATTTTTCGGGAAAAATTGTTGACCTGTTTCTGACAGGTGAAAATGCAGTGCAGAATCTGCAGACACACCGGGATCTGTTTTACCGCCTGTTGATTGCGATGATTGGCTTCACGTTTCTGCGTGTCGTTATTGTTTACGGCAGCTGTATGATTTACGAGCACGTATCACAGAGCGTCCTGTACCGGGTGCGGAATTACCTGTATGACAAAATCCAGCGGCAGGATATGACGTTTTACAGCACGTACCGTACCGGCGATCTGATGACGCGTCTGACCGGAGACCTCGATGCCGTCCGCCATATGGTCGCATGGGTCATCCGAATGGTGATTGAGTCGTTTTCCCTGTTCGCGGCAGCGGCCATTTTCTTCCTGTACACGAACTGGAAGCTGGCGCTCTGCATACTTGTGATTTCGCCGTTCGTATTCTGGATCATCTACCTGTTCCGCAACCGTGTTGCCCCGATGCATGCGGCACTGCGTGAAAAGCTGGCACAGATGAATACGTGTGCGCAGGAGAATATCTCCGGAAACCGCGTCGTCAAGGCGTTTGCAAGAGAAGAGTACGAGATCGAGAAATTCGACCGCGCTAATACCGATTACGCGGAGACAAACAAAGCAACCGCGATGGTATGGCTGAAATTCTTCCCGTTTGTCGAGAGTATCGCTAACCTGATGCCGGTTGTCCTGCTGGCAGTCGGCGGTGTCTTTATGATTAAGGGCCAGCTGACCATGGGTGATTATGTGGCATTCTCCGGCCTCATCTGGGCAATCGCAAACCCGATGCGCCAGATGGGAAATATCATGAACGAGTTCCAGCGGTTCTCGGCGGCTTCAAAAAAAGTCATGGAGCTGTATTACTCCGAGGCGAAGATCAAGGACGAGGAAAATGCAGTGGCACACCCGGAACGCTTCGAGGGAAAAATCGAGTTCGACAACGTTTCGTTCCAGTATGAGGACGGTGATCTGCCGGTTCTGCATAACATTTCGTTTACGGTTAACCCGAATGAGACCGTGGCGGTCATGGGAGAGACGGGATGCGGAAAGACATCCCTCATCAACCTGATTCCGCGTTTCTACGAGCCGACAGAAGGCCAGATCCGCATCGACGGTATTCCGGCGGAAGATCTGAAGCTGTATGACCTCCGGAAACACATCGGACTTGCGACGCAGGATGTCCTGCTGTATTCTGATACGATCGAGGGCAACATTGCTTACGGCGATGACTCGATCAAGATGAATGAGGTCATTAAATTTGCAAAATATTCTGCCGCGGCAGACTTTATTTCGAAGATGCCGGAGGGCTATGACACTCTGGTCGGTGAGCGCGGCGTCGGTCTTTCAGGCGGGCAGAAGCAGAGAATTTCCCTGGCGAGAGCGCTGGCCATCCGTCCGTCGATCCTGATTCTTGACGACACGACATCGGCCGTCGATATGGAGACGGAAAAACAGATCCAGCATTCCTTACGAGAACTGGATTTCCTGTGCACGAAAGTTATCATCGCGCAGCGAATCTCCACCACAAAGACGGCGGACAAAATTATCGTGCTGCAGAACGGTTACATCAAGGAGATGGGAACGCACGAGGAGCTGATGGAAAAGAAGGGCTATTACTACGAACTGGTGAAACTGCAGACCGGTGTGGATGAACTGTAGGAGGGGGAAGCAATGGCAAAAAATACATACAAGCAGGATGAAGTGCTCGAAGAACCTTTTGACATCAGACACTTACTCCGGGCATCATCTTATATTAAAAAATACGCGGGCCGGATGGTTGTGGCGATTCTCTTAAGCGGCATCGGCGGCGCGTTCGGCTACGTTGCGCCGATGATTATCCAGCGGGCACTGGATCTTGCGATTCCGGACCAAAACGAGAAACTTTTGTTTTCTCTGGTCGGAATGCTCGTCGGTATCTACGTCGTCAGCGTCATTTTCACGACGATCCGAAGCCGTATCATGGTGGATGTCAGCCAGAATATCATTTACGATATCCGAAAAGACCTGTTTGAGCATCTGCAGGAGCTGCCGTTCCAGTATTACGACGACCGCCCGCACGGCAAAATTCTGATCCGTGTGGTCAACTACGTCAACTCGGTATCGGATATGCTTTCGAATGGACTGATCAACATTGTGCTGGAGTGTTTCAATCTGCTGTTCATCGTCATTTTCATGTTCCTGGTCGATGTGCAGATGGCGCTCGTCGTTCTCTGCGGCGTGCCGGTGCTGTGCGTGTTCATGGTCTGGATCAAGAATAAACAGAGACGGGCATGGCAGGCAGTTTCAAATAAGAACTCAAACCTGAATGCGTATCTGCAGGAAAATATCGTTGGAGCCCGTATTACACAGATCTTTGCGAGAGAGGATGAAAATGCGGAGATTTTCAAAGATCTTTCACAGGACTGCCGCAGAACGTGGAACACGGCGGTGCGTTATTCCAACTTGGTATGGCCGGGCATCGATTCGATTTCCGTCTGCGTGCGCGCGGCGATCTTCTTAGCAGGCCTTGTGCTGTTCGGGCAGGGCAGCAAATCACTCGGTACCATCGTGGCGATTTCCAGCTATGCATCGTATTTCTGGCAGCCGATCATGAACCTTGGAAATATCTTCAACAACTTTATCAACAATATCGCTTACCTGGAGCGTATCTTCGAGACAATGGACGAGCCGGTAACGGTAAAAGATGCGGAGAACGCCGTAAAAATGCCGGAGATCCGCGGTGAGGTGACGTTTGACCATGTCAACTTCTCGTACGATGAATCGAAGCAGATTTTAAAAGACGTTTCGTTTACGGTAAAACCGGGTGAGAGTGTGGCGCTTGTCGGACCGACGGGAGCCGGAAAGAGTACGATTGTCAATCTGATCTCCCGGTTCTACAATGTCAACGGCGGCCGCGTCCTGATCGACGGCCAGGACATCTCACAGGTGACAATTCATTCGCTGCGTGAACAGATGGGTATTATGATGCAGGACAGCTTTATTTTCTCGGGAGACATCGAGGACAACATCCGCTACGGAAAGCTGGATGCGACACGGGAAGAGATCGTGAAGGCAAGCAGAACCGTCTGCGCGGATGAGTTCATCAGCAAAATGCCGGACCGCTATCAGACCGAGGTGCGGGAGCGCGGCTCCATGCTGAGCCAGGGCCAGAAACAGCTGATCTCGTTTGCGAGAACGCTGCTTTCGGATCCGGCGATTCTGATTCTCGATGAGGCAACCTCGAGTATCGACGTGCAGACCGAGAAAGCACTGCAGACGGGCCTCAATGCGATGCTGAAGGGCAGAACATCGTTCATTATCGCCCACCGTCTGTCCACGATCCGCAACTGCGATAAGATCATGTATATCGACAACGGCGGCATCATGGAGAGCGGAACGCACGACGAACTGATGGCAAAGAAGGGATATTACTACAAACTGTATACGGCACAGCTCGACGAAGTACAGAAAGCGGGCTGACCCATACTTCAGGATGATAAAAAAGGCTTCTGCCGGCGGATGAAAATCCGGGGCAGAAGCCTTTTGAAATTGCGTGATATTTTATTTTCCGGAGAAGTATTTCTCTTTGATGATCTCAACCGGCATATCCTCGCCAGTCCACAGTTTGAAGGAAGCAGCTCCCTGGTATAACAGCATGTACATACCGTTTCCGGTCTTGCATCCAGTCTCTTTTGCCTCACGCAGCAGGCGGGTTTCCTGCGGATTGTAGATCACATCGAAAACGAAGAGGTCTTTGTGGAACATCGTTGTGTCGGTGATGATGGTGTTTTCGGTTTTTGGAGCCATTCCGACGGAAGTTCCGTTGACAAGAATGGCGCTGTCTGCGATGGATGCGCGAAGGACTTCCGGATCGGAGAAGTCGTGCAGGGTAACCTTGCAGGAAGTACGCTCATTCAGTTTTGCAACGATTTCCTCGGCTCTTCCGAAGAAATTGTCTCTGACGTTGAATACATTGATCTCAGCCACGCCGTCGAGGGCTGCCTGTACCAGGATTGCAGTAGCAGCGCCGCCGGCACCGAGCAGAGTCATCTTTTTGCCGATGATGTCTACGCCGTTTTCTGCAACTGCTCTCATGAAGCCGACACCGTCGGTGGTGTAAGCGGTGAGAACGCCGTTGTCGTTGACGATGGTATTACATGCGCCGGAGATCTCCGAAGCAGGAGAAACCTTGTCTGCCAATTTGCACATGATATTTTTGCCAGGCATGGTGATGTTCCAGCCTCTTGCACCCATGGTGCGGAGTCCTTCGACTGCCTGCGGCATTTTGTCTTCCGGTACATCAAAGGCAAGGTAGCTATAATCAAGGCCGAGCTGGTCGCATGCTTCGTTGTGCATTTCCGGAGAAACACTGTGTGCAACCGGGCTTCCGAGTAAACATAATAATCCGGTGTGTCCTGTGATGTGTTTTGACATAATTTGAAATCCTCTCTCTCCTCGTATTTCCGCATGATGATAAATCGTGCTGTAGCACTTTAAACTGCTACTATATGAAGTGAATTATACTCCAGATGCCGAAAGAAAGCAAGAAAAAAAGAGGAAATGACGCAAAGTTCATTTCCTCTTTTCGTGTTGGTTTTTGATTAAGGTTTAAGATGGAAAAGATTCGCCCGGAAATCAGATTCCAAGTTTCTCTTTCATGTAGTCAACTGGGGTATCTTTTCCGGTGTACAGCTTGATTGCAATGAGTGCCTGGAACAGCATCATACCCATGCCATTGAAAACCTTTTCGCATCCTGCTTCTTTGGCCTGTTTCATCATAACGGTTTCGCGCGGAGCGTAAACGGTATCCGTTACGATGAGATCTTTTTTAAAGAAGGAAGGATCAGGAATGTTGGAAAGGTCTTCGAGTGGATGCATTCCTACGCCGGTAGCATCGCAGAACAGGTCAGCTGCGTGCATTTTTTCTTTCAGGAGATCTTTGTCTGCCAGGTCGTTCATGGTAGCCTTGCAGTTGGTGTTCTTGTTGATCAGATCAACAATTTCCTCTCCACGGCTGTAGAATTTGTCTTTGATGTTGAAGATTTCAATTTCTGCAACGCCATCCAGAGCACCGCGCACTGCAATTGCAGTAGCAGCACCGCCGGTTCCGATCAGGACCATCTTCATTCCCTTGAAATCGATGCCTTCTTCGGTCAGTGCCTGCCAGTATCCCATACCATCGGTGTTGTAGCCTTTCAGTTTGCCGGTTACCTGACCGTTTTCGTCGCGGAGGTTGACTACGGTGTTGATAGCGCCGCATAACTTAGCTGCTTCATCTACCTCGTCCAGATATTTGTGGACAACAGTTTTGTTTGGCATGGAAATATTGGAACCGAGCATTTTCAGCGCGCGGATACTCTGCACAGCATCTTTTAAAGAATCGTTATCAACTTCGAAAGCAAGCTGAATGACGTCATCTCCGTTTTTGTCGTATGCAAGGTTGTGGGTTGTCGGAGACTGGGTGTGACGGATCGGGTAAGCCATTAATCCAACTAATTCGGTATGTCCTGTAATATTTGGCATGATATTTTCCTCTTTTCTTTTTTCATGCTGCGCTGTTGTCATTGATGTTGGAGTCAAAAGGTTTTTTGACCTTTTGACCCTGGTATCTTGTCAGTTTGAAAAAGAAACAGCGTAGCAGATGATATACAGTTTTTGTCGGGCTGCTTAAAGTAGTGGAATCGTTATCGTTCCCTTATGCAGTGAAACACTTGTTATTTCGCTGGGTAAGAAAGCGATGCTGGGGATTACTCAAGCGGCTCCAGATGCAGGTATCCCTGGGATTCCAGTACGTTCAGGATAGCGCGGCCTTCCATGGTACCTTCCATGATACGGCGTGCACGTACGGAATCGCCGATGGTGTATACATAAGCATTGGTATCAGCGAATGCTTCCTGGATCTCCGGCAGAACCGGGTTGTTGGAGCGCATTCCAAGGCAGTTGAATCCGTAATCGAATTCAAGATCTTGAATAGTTCCGTCTGGAAGTTTTACGGTGAATGCGTTTTCTTTTACTTCCTGAAGAGCAGTGTTGACATATTCTTTTACACCGTATTTGTCGTGTGTCTCACGCATGGAGCATTTGGTGATCGGGTCTGCAAGCATACCGATCTGCGGCAGCATATCGATGATGGTACACTCGGCGCCTCTCGGTGCAAAGTATTCAATAACGTCAAGTCCTACGGAACCGCCGCCGACTACAACGACTTTCTTGCCCTGACAGGCTTCTTCCGGATATTTTCCGGCGTTTACATTGTTGATCATACCAAAGATGGTATTTACGTTTCCGGCATCGATGTTCTCTTTCAGGCCTTTGATCGGCGGAACAAGCGGAACAGAACCGGTGGAGTTTACAATGATGTCCGGTTTGAACTGTTTGATCTTATCCACCGTAGCTTCGGTGTTGAGGAAAATATACAGGTTTTTCAGTCTGGCGGCTCTTGCCTCAAGGTATTTCGGGAAGTCTTTCATACGGCTCTTGCTTGGAAGATCAGAGATGAAAGTGGAAAGACCGCCGATGTGGTCGTTTTTCTCGAGTACGAAAACGTTGCATCCGACTTCTGCTGCGGTGCAGGCTGCTTCCATACCGGCAGTACCGGCGCCGACAACAACAACGTTACAGTTTTTGTTCACTTTCAGTGCTTTGTAAACATCGCCTTCCGGAACAGCCGGGTTTACGGTACAGCGGATCGGGCGGTTGACACCGATACGGTTTCCGGCACATCCAACGTTACAGGAGATACATTTCCGAAGAAGATCTTCCTCGCCGTTCTCAACTTTTTTCACCCAGTTCGGCTCAGCGATCAGGCCGCGTCCCATTCCGACGATATCTACATCGCCGCTCTCGAGAACTTTTTCAACGACCTTCGGGTCACGGTAGTTACCGGCGTTGATCACAGGTTTTTTAAATTTATCTTTTACGGCTCTTGCCATGTAGGAACGCCATCCATCCGGCAGGAAGTTGGAATCGATCTGATACTGCAGGGATGGGTTGAGACCGCAGGATACGTCGTACATATCTACGAACTCATCCAGGTACTCCAGGTATTCCAGGGTATCTTCCAGTGTGTTTCCGCCCGGAACACGCTCCTCGGCAGAGATACGAACGATGATCGGGAACCACGGTCCGACGTTTTTACGTACTTCTTCGAGGACCATACGCGGGAAGCGCAGGCGGTTTTCTACAGAACCACCGAATTCATCGGTTCTTTTATTGTAATACGGGGAGATGAACTGGCTCATCAGGTAAGAGTGGCCGCAGTGGATTTCAATGGCATCAAAGCCGATGGCCTGCACACGTTTTGCAGCCTCGCCGTATTTTTTCACGGTTGTTATGATTTCTTCTTTTGTCATCGGGCGAGGGGTTTCTCCGCCGGCTTTTGTCGGGATGTTGGAAGAAGAAACGGTTTCCATACCGGTTCTTGCGGAAGATGCGGAAGCTCCGGCGTGGTTGATCTGAATTGCTACGGTAGCACCGTTTTTATGAAGATTTTCGACTAACTGATAGTAGCGCGGCATAAAGCTGTCGTGGTCGATACGGATCTGGCTGGTGCCGTTGGATCCTA
>ERZ780157.1354-NODE-1354-length-27002-cov-3.260994_pt1 | contig 27002 bp, 23 predicted proteins | sample MGYA00511169_ERZ780157 | MGnify/ENA primary metagenome ERZ780157 (study PRJEB29588, sample SAMEA1965149) | human gut metagenome | biome: human gut; feature: human-associated habitat; material: faeces | place: Denmark | collected 2008/2010 ... | reverse complement strand
AAGAGCCGGTCATCATGGAGGCTACCTTTGCAAGACCCTGCGCATCGCCAAAGGGTCCGCGCAGGAGATAATAGGCGAGGAACGCGCCGACGACAGTGCCGAGTGCGCCGATAAGGAACACGACCAGCATACGGCCGGTGTCCTTCCATACGCGGCTGAGGTTGCACTGCAGCAGCAGCAGGGGGATAGCCATAGGAACGACGATGCCCCATACAATATCGTCATACAGCGTGCAGTTCGTGGGTATAACGCCGAGGTTTGCGAGAACCATCGCCATTATCAGCGCGATTATGGCGCCGGAGACCTTGGAGGCCCACTGATACTTCTGCTCAAGGTGTATTGAAAGTGCAACACCTATACACATAACGCCCATCAAACCCCAGACGTTGTCCGCGGCAATCAGGGTATGTCCTAAAAGATTTTCAAATAGTGTCATTCTAAATAATTCCTCCGATTTCTTCGCCTAAAGCAATTGTTTTTAAGAAAGCTATTGATTGATGAAAATAAATATAACTTCAGCGGCGCCGGCCTGCCGCCGAAAAATCATTTCTATATTAGCACCTTTTATGTCGAAAATCAATAGCCTTTACACCCCGCACGCCGAGAAATCTTTATATATATTTTACAAATGCCTGCTTTTGAATTTGACATTGCGAAGGTAATATTTTATCATAAAGAGAAAATAAAAAAGAAAGAAGGAATGCTATGAACGAATTAAGGAACAAGAAGGGTTTTATATGCGATATGGACGGCGTCATTTACCACGGCAACAAGCTGCTGCCCGGCGTAAAGGAGTTCGTTGACTGGCTGTACAGGGAAAACAAGAACTTCCTCTTCCTCACCAACTCCTCCGAGCGCTCACCCAAGGAGCTTCAGCAAAAGCTCAAGCGCATGGGGCTTGATGTGGACGAGAGCCATTTCTATACAAGTGCGTTGGCGACAGCACGCTTCATAAGCTCCCAGTCTCCGGAAAGCAGCGCCTACGTAATAGGCGGCGCAGGCCTCATAATGGCTCTGCACGACGAAGGCATCACCATGAACGACGTTGACCCGGATTACGTTATAATCGGCGAGGGTAATACCTACAACTACGAGAACATCCTGAAGGCGGTACACCTGGTGATGAAGGGCGCAAAGCTCATCGGCACCAACAGCGACCTTACAGGCCCTTCTGAGAACGGGATAATCCCCGCATGCCGGGCAATGATCGCCCCTATCGAAATGGCCACCGGCCAGAACGCCTATTTCATAGGCAAACCCAACCCTCTTATGATGCGGACAGGCCTTAGGATACTGGGCGTACACTCAGAGGACGCGGTAATGATAGGCGACCGCATGGATACCGACATGATCGCGGGAATCGAGACTGGCCTTGACACCTGCCTCGTGCTCTCCGGCGTGACCGACCGCGCCGACATCAATAAGTTCCCCTACCGTCCGCGGCTGGTGTTAAACGGGGTAGGCGATATACCGGACAAGTCAAATGAAATAGTGTGAATGCCTCCAAACAGCGAAGGATATCCTTTATCATCTTCAGCATAGTAAGCTGAAGCCGCTTTAAGCCGACTTTTTCATGCACCCGATCGTCCTTTGCCATTTTTCTTATGATTCAGTCACTTGAGCTTTTGAATTTTTGAGATTTCGGCAATCACGATTAGCTGCATATCCTTTTCCAGGGAAAGGGTCGGCTCTATCGTTGTCAAAAAGATATTTCCTTTTCGGGCTGCTACCACATTGATACCATACTTTTTCCTGAGATTCAATTCAATAAGCGTTTTTCCAATCCATTCTGTTTTCACATCCATTTCGATCATGGATACTTCTTTCGACAACTCAATCATCTCTGAAAATCCTGACGTAATCAAGCTTCTGCCAAGTCTTATGCCCGACTCTCTTTCGGGAAATACAACTCTGTCAGCACCGACACGCTTTAGTATCTTTTCTTGCATTTCACTCGCACACTTCGCAATCACGGTTTCAACACCTGCTTCTTTGCATAGCGTTACTGCCATTACACTGGCTTCCAAATTATTTGCCATGGATACTATTACGATATCCATATTGAAAATACCCAGCCTTTTTATCACCTCTGCTTCTGTAATATCAGCACACTTACAAACAGGAATCGTTTCAACGGCATTATCGACAATATCCTGATCAATATCAACTCCCAGCACCTCAGCGCCATTTTTTACAAGCTCCTCGGCAACAGCTTTTCCATATCGGCCCAGGCCAAATACTGCATATGTCTTATTGATACTCATCACAAAATCCTCCGTTTATCCTACACTGATTTCTTCGATTGGGTTCCTGATAATATTTGGGTTTTCTTTTTTACGATTAAATGCGACAGCGAGGGATATCGGCCCTACTCTTCCGAGATACATTGTAATAATAACGATAAGTTTTCCGATATCGTTGAGCGTGGTCGTCAAATTTCTTGTAAGCCCAACAGTGGCGGTTGCACTCGCCGCTTCATAAGCGATATCCAATAAATCGGCATCCATTGTTGCAGACAGCAAAACAGTTGAAACAAACATAATAGCGAAAGACATACAGGTAACGGCAACTGCCTTACCGACAGCTTGCTTTGCCAGGCGTCTTCCAAACAGTTCTGTATCTTTTTTGTTGCAAATCGATGCCCACGCTGACGCAATAATCACTGCAAAGGTAACGGTTTTAATTCCGCCGGCTGTACCGACAGGAGAGCCGCCTATAAACATTAGCAGCAGACAAACCACAGCGGTCGCATTCGTAAGATTTTCTTGCGGTAGCGTTGCAAACCCCGCAGTTCTAGTTGTAACAGATTGAAAGAATGATACTTCTATTTTTTGAAGTAATGTGTAATCCTTTAGGGTTTGCGGATTATCATATTCCAAAACAAAAACAAGAATTGCGCCCACTATAATCAAGAGAAGAGTTGATATAATTGCAATTTTGCTGTGTAAAGTCAGATTTCCAAAAATCTTCCTTTTATTTTGTCTAATGTTTTTTATTACCCGAATTATATCCCACCAAACGATATAGCCGATACCACCTATAACGATTAACAAACAGGTAACAGTATTGACCATAGGATTAAGGGCATAGTCACAAAGACTGTTTTCGGCAATGATATCAATACCGGCATTGCAGAAGGCCGAGATCGAAGTAAATATTGAAATCCATATTCCTTTTGAACCGAAATCCGGGATAAACACTGTCATATATAAAAGAGCACCGATTCCTTCTATGACAAGTGTTCCGATAACAACTTTTTTTACAAAGCGGACAAGTCCTGACAAGGAATTCAAATTGAACGCATCCTGTAATAATAACCTATCATTTATCCCCATTTTCTTATGTAATAAAATCATCAGTCCAGACATAATAGTTACGACACCGAGTCCGCCAATCTGGATTAGTAAAAGGATTACAACCTGCCCAAAGACACTCCATGACGAAACAGTGGGTATAACAACTAACCCTGTAACGCAGGTAGCGGTCGTTGCAGTAAACAAGGCATCCCAAAAAGAAGCTGCATTACCATGCGCCGAGCTTATCGGTAATGACAGGAAAAATGTGCCTGTTAAAATCGTAAGCAGGAAGCCGATCATTATTATATGTGTTGTGGTTAATGAGAATCTTTTTTTCATAATCGCACCAATTAATTTATGTAGCCGTCTTCTCCGCGTTGGTCAAATCCAACTCGTCCAGATTCAAACCAACCTCAATATGATGCTTGGCATTATGTTTGGATAATAAACATACCGTCTCCACATGATAAGTCCACGGGAACATATCCACCGGCTGTATCTTTTCCACACAGTAGCCCATGTCCGCAAGCATGCGGCAGTCACGTGCAAGTGTAGCAGGGTTGCAGGAAATATAAACTATCCTGCTTACGCCGCTTTGGGCGAGAGCCTTCAGCACTGCCTCATCGCAGCCCTTGCGGGGCGGATCTATTACGGCACAATCCAGCTTTGTGCCGCCGGATACCAACCTTGGCAGCACATCCTCGGCGTTGCCGCATATAAACTTTGCGTTGGCTATGCCGTTTTCGGAGGCGCTGCGGTTTGCGTCGGATATAGCCTCCGGCACGCACTCTATGCCGATTACTTCTTTGGCGTGTTCAGCCAGCATAAGGGTTATGGTACCTATGCCGCAGTAAACGTCCGCCACACGTTCACCGCCATTCAGATCGAGGAAATCCAGCGCGTAGCTGTACAGTACCTCTGTCTGAACCGGGTTGACCTGCAAAAACGAAGGCATGGACACCTGGAAACTGTGGCCGCAGACTGTGACGGGCAGTCTTTCGTTGCCCCATAGAGTAGTAAATCTATTGCCAAGTATGATGTTCGTGTCGGCTTTATTGAGGTTGTGTACTACTCCGATAAGGTGTGGTATGCTTGCTCTGAGCATTTCTACAAGCTCAATATCGTGTGGCAGCTTGCCGGCGGTGACGACCATCACTATCACGCCGCTGCTGGATTCACGCACCATGCAGTGTCGCAGCAGGCCGCAGCGTTTCTGTTCATCATATGGCGTAATGTTATACTCCCGCGCCCAATCGGTGACTACCCGCACCGCCGCCATAATATTCTCAGATTGTATGGGGCAGTCTGCTATAGGCACTATGCGGTGGCTGCGGGGCGAAAAAAAGCCGGGCACTATGCAGTGGTTTTCGTCATAACCATATGGGAAGCTGCCCTTGTTGCGATACCGATCCGGGTGTTCCATGCCGTGACAGGGCTGTACATTTATCTCGCTTCCATCAAACCTGCCGAGGCGGATAAATGCGTCCCTCACCTGCTTTGTCTTGGCGGCCAGCTGCGCCGCATAGCTCATGTGCCGCATGGAGCAGCCGCCGCAGCGGGGATATGCCGGGCAATCCTGCTGAGCCCTATCCTTCGACGGTTCCATCACCTCTGTAAGCTTTGCCACGCCGTAGCCCGAGGTAGTCTTTATTACGTGGGCGCGTATCTTTTCGCCGGGCAGAGCCAGGGGCACGAATACCGTATAGCCGTCTACCCTGCCTATGCCCTGCCCCTCAGAACCCAGAGCATCTATGGTAAATTCTATATCGTCGTTTTTTTCTATTGGAATTTCACGCATCATTTAAGCTTTACATTCTCCTCGCCAAGCATTTCATTCATTATGGCCATAAAGGCAGGCGACGGGTTAATGGACATGCCCCTGTCAGCCTGCATGGCCTTCTTCGTGGCTGCGTCTACCAGTATTACTGTTACATTGCCGGGGTAACGCCTGAGCATGGTCTGTATTCGCTCCACCATTGCAGAATCATTCATGTCCAGCCTGAGATACAGCCTTCCGGAGGCGCCTGTCCTTTCCAGCGGAAATATATCGTCCACCAGCACGGTATTGTTCTGATCCTCGCGCATGTTTAGCTTGCCGGATACTATCACCTTATTATCCATGATGAGCTTATTGCTGCAGCGGTTGAATACCGTCGGGAATGCGGCAAGCTCTATGGTACCGGTAAGATCCTCTATAACAGCATATGCCATGAGGCCGTTGCCGCTCTTTACAGGCTTTGTGCGCACGGAGGTTATTATGCCGCCAAGACGTACCTTCTGGTTGTCTGTATACTTTCCCGAACCGTCCGAGGCTGAAAGCTCGCTGCACGATGCAAGCTTATTTAGCTCGTCCGCATATTCCAGCAGCGGGTGGCCGCTTATGTATATGCCCATTACTTCCCGTTCCATGGAAAGCAGGGTGTTCTTGTCGAATTCCTGTATATCGGGCAGGGGTATTGCCGCGTCTGCCGCAATATCGTCTGCCCCCGCCATGTCGAAAAGGGACATCTGCCCGGTAGCCCGCTGCTTTCTGTCGTTACCCGCGGCGGACATTGCCTGGTCGTATATGGCGAGAAGCTGAGCGCGCCGTACATTCATGCTGTCAAAGCAGCCCGCTTTTATCAGACCCTCAACTATGCGCTTATTGAGCTGGTCTCCCCGGCGTATAAAATCGAAAAAGTCCTTAAACGGGCCGTTCTGCTCGCGCTCCGCGGCTATTTGGCCGGTTATGCTCTCGCTTACATTCTTTATTGCGGCAAAGCCGAAGCGTATGCTGCCGTTTTCCACCGAAAATTTGGCCATGCTGCTGTTTACATCCGGCGGCAGCACATTTATTCCCCGCTGGCGGCAGTAGTTAACATACTCGGATATCTTGCCCATGTCCTTGCCTATGAAGCTGTTCATCTGGGCTGTCATGAACTCCACCGGGTAGTATTTTTTGAGATACGCCGTTCGGTATGCCAGCACTGCGTATGCGGCAGCGTGGGACTTGTTAAAGGCATAGGACGCAAAGTCCATCATCTCGTCGAATATGCGGTTTGCGGTGTCACGGTCAACTCCGTTTCGCACCGCGCCCGGTACGACCACCTTGCCGTCTTGGACTATGCCGTTTATGAAGTACTCCCGTTCCTTAGCCATCACCTCGTGCTTTTTCTTGGCCATAGCTCTTCGCACGAGATCGCTCCTGCCCCAGGAATAGCCCGCAAGGTCGCGCACTATCTGCATTACCTGCTCCTGGTATACCATACAACCGTAGGTCTTTTCCAATATGGGCTTAAGCTTTTCGTGGGTGTACTTGATATTTTTTCTGTCGTTTCTGGCGGCGATATAACGGGGTATCTGCTCCATGGGGCCGGGGCGGAAAAGGGAAATACCCGCAATTATATCTTCAAAGCAGTCGGGCTGAAGCTGCATCATGAACTGACGCATGCCGTTGGACTCCAGCTGGAACACGCCGTCCGTATCCCCCTCGGATATCATCCTGAATATGGCCGGGTCATCGTTTTCCATGCGCTCAAGGTCGGGTACTTCCTTGCCCTGCTGCCTTATGAAGTCAAGCGTATCCTTTATGACCGTCAAATTTCGGAGACCCAAAAAGTCCATCTTAAGAAGGCCCAGCTCCTCTACCGTATCCTTGGTGAACTGGGTGGTTATGGCGTCCTCGTTGCGCTGTAAGGGAACGTATTCAACGGTGGGCTGAGCGCATATAACCACGCCTGCCGCGTGCGTTGAAGCATGCCGGGGAAGTCCCTCAAGCTTTAATGAGAGGTCAATGAGCTTCTTTACCATCGGGTCGCTGTCGTAGAGGGATTTAAGCTCTACCGAAAGCTCTAACGCCTTTGTAAGCGTCATGCCGAGGGCGTTGGGTATGAGCTTCGCTATCCTGTCCACCTCGGCGTATGACATATCCAGCGCGCGGCCTACGTCCCGCACCGCGAGGCGGGCCGCCATGGAGCCGAATGTGATTATCTGGCATACGTGATCCGCTCCGTATTTGCGGGTGACATAGTCTATAACCTCCTGCCTGCGCTCTATGCAGAAGTCTATATCGAAATCCGGCATGGATATGCGCTCGGGGTTAAGGAAACGCTCGAATATCAGGTCATATTTTATGGGATCAGTGTCCGTTATGCCCATGGCATATGCCGCAAGGCTGCCTGCGCCGCTGCCGCGTCCGGGGCCTACGAATATGCCGTTTTCATGGGCAAAGTTTACGAAGTCCCACACTATCAGGAAATAGTCCACGAAGCCCATCTGAGCTATCACGCTTATCTCGTATTCCAGCCTGTCCTTCACCTCACGCGTGGCGTCAGGCATTTTTCGATTAAGGCCCTCATGGCATATCTTTGTAAGGTATTCGAGGTTAGTAAAGCCGCTGGGCGCGGTAAAGCCGGGCAGGTGCTGCTCTCCGAATTTTATCTCAACGTTGCACTTGTCCGCTATTTCTTTTGTAGTCTCAAACGCCTCAGGATAGTCCGGCAGCATGGCCTTGAGTTCGTCCTCCGACTTGAGATAAAACTCATCGGCGGACATCTTCATGCGGTTTCCGTCGGTGACCACACGGTTTGTCTGTATGCAAAGCAGGACGTCCTGGCTTTCGGCGTCCTCCTTTTTGACGTAGTGTATATCGTTGGTTGCGACGTATTTTATGTCAAGCTCCTTCGCGAGCTTTACAAGCTGTGGAAGCACCTCCAGCTGCTCCGGTATGCCGTGGTTCTGTATCTCTATGTAGAAGTCCCCGCCGAATATCCCCTTTAGCCGCCCCGCAAGCGCCTTTGCGTCCTCATAACGGCGCTGCAAAAGCAGCTGAGGTATGTCGCCCGCAAGGCATGCGGAAAGGCATACGAGTCCCTCATGATATTGCTCCAGCAAATCATAATCTATGCGGGGTTTGTAGTAGAAGCCGTCCACGAATGCAATGGTGGAAAGCTTCATGAGATTCTTATAGCCCTGTTCGTTCTTTGAAAGAAGTATAAGGTGGGCGTTTTCACGCATTCCGCTCTTTTCGAGATGGGAGCGGGGCGCCACATAGGCTTCCATGCCGAGTATAGGCTTTATGCCGTTCTTTTTGCACTCCTTATAGAAGTCTATAACGCCGTACATGGCTCCGTGGTCGGTTATGGCAAGGGAATCCATTCCAAGCTCCTTCGCCCTGACCACGAGCTCGTTTATGCGGGCCGCGCCGTCCAGCAGGCTGTACTGGGTATGTACGTGCAAATGTGTGAATCCGCTCATCAGTTATCTCCTATTTGTCCTTGAGCTCCTGCGCTATGGTTGAAAGCTTGGCTAACCTGTGGTTAAGGCCGGATTTGCTTATCTCGGCCATTTCCGCAAGGTCGGATAAGGTGGCCTCCGGGTTGTTTATGCGAAGCTCTGCCGCTCCCCTGAGCTTTGGCGGCAGGCTGTCCAGGCCGGCATTGAGCCGTATGAACTCAATATCCAAAAGCTGCTGCGCCGCTGCCGCTGCCGCCTTGTTCATATTGGCGTCCTCAAAGTTCTGTTGGCGGTTTATATGGTTGCTTACGCTGCGCATTACCCGCGCCTCCTCAAAGGCCATGGTGCTGTTCATGGCGCCTATTAGGGTTATGAAGTCGGAAACCAGCTCCCCATCCTTGAGATATACTATATAGCTGGATTTTCTCGGCAAGAACTTTGCGCTTATGCCAAGGCCCGCCATTATGTCGCACAGTGTCGCTGCAAACTTTTCGTATCTGCACACGAGCTCCAAATGGTATCCCTTATTAGGATCGCTCACCGAGCCTGCGCCCAGAAACACACCTCTCAAAAACGCCTTTGCCTTGCTTTCGTCATCGGTAAGTCGCGGCGGTATGTATCCCAGCTCAAAATCCTCGTCGCCGTCCACACCGTATCCCGCGTCGTTCAGAAGATTCCTCACGCCATCGCCAGTGAACTTCACTACGTTGCTCACCGCATTGAGCCTCTCCTTTTCACTTATGGAGGTTTCGGCGGTGACGCTGTAAAGCTCCCGGCCGAGGCGTACCGTAAGCGCCGCGACGCTGCTGTTTTCGGTTATATATTGCAGGCCTATGCCGCCACGCCCCAGCGTCATGGAGCCGGCCGCATGGGTTATTCCGCAAAGCAGGGAGCGTTTCTCTTCTGTGCTTCCCAGCTTGCAGCTTTCCACAAGCTCATCTTTTGTCTGAGATGAAAAGGACATATTAGCTCTTGTCTCCTGTACGTTCCTTTATATCGCTGCCCTCTATAGTAAGATCCCGGTGCGTAAGCACCGCGTTATATCTGCCCTTTATCCTGTTGTAAAGTTCCTCTGCCGCGCATACAGAACGATGCCTGCCCCCTGTGCAGCCGAACGCTACCACCAGCCGCCGCTTGTCCTGCTCTATAAAGCGTGGTATCAGCCTGTACAGCATGCTTTCGACGTTGTCCATAAATTCCCGCACGTCCTTATCCGCCATCACGTAATCCCGTATCGCTTTATCTTTGCCACATAACGGCCTCAGCTCTTTGTCGTAATAGGGGTTTGATGAAAATCGCATGTCCAGGACGATATCCGCCTCAAAAGGCACGCCCCGCTTATAGCCAAAGCTCATCACTCTTAGCATAAAGCCGGTGCTGCCCATATTCAGCTCGCGTTCCAGCGCCGTACCCAGCTCCAGCGGGCGCATATTGGTAGTATCTATTATTACGCTTGCCCTATCCCTGAGTTCTGCAAGCATCTCGCGCTCCATGCGTATGCCGGTCGCTATATCATCTGAAAGGGGGTGGCGGCGTCGCGTCTCGTTATACCGCCGTTCAAGTATCTCATCGCGGCAATCAAGGAATACTATTCTGTAATCCACTCCTGCCTCGTCCAGCCAGCCGAGTGTGTTTTTCATGTTCAGCCTGAATATGCGCTCGCGGCTGTCCATTACTACCGACGCCTTTTCTACAGGCGGCGTAGCCCTCTTGCAGAGCTCCACAAGGCCTACACACATTTCACAGGGCAGGTTGTCCACGCAGAAATAGCCCGAATCCTCGAACTTTTTCAGGGCCTGCGTCTTGCCCGCTCCGGACATGCCGGTAAGAATTATAAGCTGCATAGGCTTTACCTTCCGATGAACTTTACTTCCGTCTCCAGCGTAACGCCGCTGTTTTCGTATACCCTTTCCTGTACCAGCTCGATAAGCCTTTTCACGTCCTCGCTGGTAGCGCCGCCCTTGTTTATGATGAATCCCGCATGCAGTGTGCTTACCTCGGCGCCCCCTACGCTCACTCCCCTGAGGTCCGCCTGTTCGATAAGTGCGCCCGCATAGTAGCCTGCCGGGCGCTTAAAGGTGCTGCCTGCGCTGGGGTATGTCAGCGGTTGTTTTGCCCTTCTGCGCTCAGAGTAATCCTTCATGCGCTCCTTCGTCATGCCGTCATCAGGCGAAAGGCTGAATTCTGCGCTCAGGACTATCCTCTCAGGCGCCGCAAACCGGCTGAACCTGTAGCCAAGGTCGCTATCCTCAGGCTCAACGGAGCATACCGCCCCATCCTCTATGTATTCTACCTTTGTGAGCACCTGCTTTATTTCGCCGCCGTATGCGCCCGCGTTCATAGCCACCGCGCCGCCAACGGTTCCCGGTATGCCCGCCGCCCATTCAAGACCCATCAGGCCATGCTCGACCGAATCCTTTGCCGCCGCGCTTATCAGCGTGCCCGCGCGCGCCTTCAGCTTGTTTTTGCTGTACTCAATGCCGGAAAAGTCTCCGGCAATGCGTATTACAAGGCCTTCTATGCCGCTGTCGCTTACCAGAAGGTTGGAGCCGTTGCCTATTATCATATACGGCACGTCAAGCTCTTTCGCCTTTTTTATGCCATATTCAAGCTGTTCTCTGTCTGATGGCATAAACAGCAGATCAGCAGGTCCGCCTATACGGAATGACGTATACTCCGCCATAGGTGCGTTTGCTTTTATCTTATATATCTCAAGCTCCTTCGCGAGCCTTGCCAGGTTCTCTTTATCGTACTTCATGGTTCCTCCAGCCGATACATATACATATTATATTTTACTTTATACCAGCCCCTTGCACAAGTTCCATAAGTCTCAAATCCAGATCCTTTTTTGCATTTTCATCGCCGGAAAGCGCCTTCTCGGCGCTCTGATAAAGCTGATCCTCATATGTCGCGTACAAAAAGCACTGCGGCACTGCCAGTTGGCTGCTATTTTCGTATATTGCGCTGACCGCGGGCGTTTCGCTCTCCAGCTGATTTTTTGTAGCTACCGCAGGTATAAGGCCCAGTTCCATCAGGCTTTGCTGTTTATCCTCAGATAAAACATACTGCATGAATTCCAGTATATAATTACGCATTTCTTCCTCTGCGCCGCTGCCAATGCCCAGGTACTGCACAAGATTTGTATAATTCGTGCAAGAAAACGCTTCAAACGGGAATCCCTTGCCGGATTGTACTTTCCGCGCCATGTCGCCGGCTGTTCTGGCGTCAATAAATGCTGCCCAGCTTTTCTCCTTAGAAAAGTCCTCCTCGTCCCCAAGCTCACCCTTGGCGCCGTATATGCACGCTATAATCTCATCTCCGGACGCCTTCGCCTCGCCTGACCTTATCATTCCGCAGAGCATATCCATATCCAGACCTTTTTCCTGTATTATTCGTGAATTCACAGCCAGCACATATCCAGATGCGGCGTAAGGTATTCCATACACGCCGCCGTGATACCGGCAGGAATCCGCCATATTGCCCCGCATTTCTGGCATTGTCATATCTATGGGCTGAAGCTCCTCTATATACTCCCAGCCAAGTGGAAACGAATACATATCCGCCTTCTCGCCCCGCTCCCGCCGCGCCTCATAATCTGAGAAGGTCATGCTTTCCACCTCGAAATACACTCCCTTGTGCTTCTTTTCGAGGGTCGCAGCGGCCTTTTCCAACCACGCTCCCATGCTTCCCTGATAAGATTTGAAGCCCACTATATGCCACAGGCTTATTATGCCCTGATAGTTCTCGGTGCTTTGCTGCCGGTACTGTTGTGTAAGGTTCCGCCTGTGGGCGGCTATATATCCCGGCGAAAGCACCATAAATGCGATAATTGCCAACGTCATTGCGGCGCATATTATCTTATCTCTGCTCTGCATATACAAATACCCCCTTATGATAAGCATATGCGGTCAGAGGAGAAAAAAAGAGCTCTGAATTTCTTCAGAGCCCTTAGCAAATATATCGTCCGGAAAATCATTACCGTGCAAACGCCCATGACACGGCAATTATAAGACATAAGTTCGGTTTGTATTTTTGGAGGAAAAAACAATGAAGAAATCCTGTTTTATCCCGGACGACCGAATATATTCGCTTTATGCTATTATACTATCACTACATATTGTATTATGCAACACTATTTTTCCCAATAAATCAAGTGTTTACAGTTTAGTCGCATTTGCCATCGAAAACGGGGGTATATTCCCGCTTTGCAGAGTCCATTTTCTGTATGAAAGCGTTTTCAAGGCCCAGTGAGAGGCAGTAGTCTACCGCCCTTTCATATTCCCGCCTGAGCAGCTTCCTGTTAAGAGGCGGTATCTTCTCCGCCTTATAGCAGGGCACATACTGGCTCATGAGTGAAACCGTTATATTCTTGGGGAAGTTTTCCGCTATGTATTTCAGCACGCGCCGCGTTTCGTCAACGGAACCCGGCAGCACAAGGTGACGTATAATAATGCCCTTATTGGCTATGCCGTCGCCATCCAGCTCCAGCAGGCCTGCCTGGCGGAACATCTCCTGTACCGCCGGGGCAGCATATTCAAAGTAATTTTCCGTGCCGGAGTATTTCTTTGATACAGCTCCGCTTACATACTTAAGGTCCGGCAGGTATATATCCACCAGTCCATCCAGCATGCGCAGAGCTTCAAGCGTTTCGTAGCTGTTGGTGTTGTACACGACGGGTATGCTTAACCCCCTGTTTTTTGCCGCCCGTATGGCGTCCGCCAGCACAGGCACGAATGGCGCGGGTGATACGAGGTTAACGTTGTGAGCGCCCTTGCCCTGGAGGCGCAGCATGAGCTCGGCTATGCCCTCCGCATCGTACATCTTTCCTACGCTACCGTTGCTGATATCGTAGTTCTGGCAGAACACGCACTTCAGATTGCAGCCGCAGAAGAATATTGCGCCCGAACCGCGCTTGCCGCTGATACACGGCTCCTCCCACATATGCAGCGCCGCCTTTGCCACATACGGAAAACAGGGCGCGTTGCACGCGCCCCTTTGTATATTTCTGTCCACGCCGCATTTACGCGGGCAAAGCACGCAGCCTTCCTGCATCACTGCCGCTCCTTCTGATCTCCGGATTTCTTCTGTTCACCGGCTTCCTTTGGTTCCTTGCGTTTTTTTATCTTGACCTCCGGAAACTTCAGCTTTTTCTCTTTTTCTTCCGGCGGACAATGGACTATCTCGTAATCCGCGTCGTATACGCCGTCCTCATCGGGAGCCTTTTCGGCAGGCTTTTCCTTCTTATCCCTGTCCTTTTCGCAGCGTGACTCCTTAGCCGGTCCCAGTTCTATGGCGTTGGAAACGTATTTCTTTACGGTAAAGGTAAATATGGTCCCCTTGCCCAGCTCGCTCGCCACGGTAATGTTCTCATCGAGCTTTTCCATGATGTACTTGGCTATGGAAAGTCCCAGACCGGTGCCGCCCTCTCCCCGGGATTTATCCACCTTATAGAACCTCTCGAAAATATGGGGCAGATCTTTTTCCGGTATTCCGCAGCCGTTGTCCTGCACGCTGATTATGAGCCGTTCGCCGGAGCGGAGCTTTATCTTTATGCTGCCGCCTTCAGGGGTATAGCGCATGGCGTTACTCAAGAGGTTGATGACGCATTGCGTGATCATGTCGGGATCTGCCTCGACAACGTCATCGTGACCCTGCGTCTCATCTATCCTGTCTGGGTCCGTCAGGCCGTCTACAGTGTGGTCGCAATCCACATCGAGCTTTATGCCCTTACTCTGGGCCGTAGAGGCGTACCCCATTGCCACATCGTTTATAAGCTCTTCAAGGTTAACCCTTGAAAGCTCCATATATTCCGTGCCCGCCTGAAGCCTGCTGAGCGTAAGCATATCAGTGATAAGGCGGGACAGCCGCATCACCTCATGCAGCATTATCTTATAGTACCGCTGTTTGTCCTCTTCGCTCTTGACCATGCCGTCTGCAAGGGGCTCAAGCAGGCACCGTACCGCCGTAAGAGGCGTGCGCAGCTCGTGTGATATGTTGGCCACGTATTCGCGGCGCATACGCTCCGTGCGCTCCATTTCGGTCATATCCTTGAACAGGCCGACGACACCGGTGCGCACTCCCTCCTCCGTATTCACTGGGGATACGCTTATCCAGAGCACCTTATCGCCCGACATCGGGTAGGTTATTACCTGAGATTCACCTGTATGGAATACCTCCTGGAACGTCTTCCAGACCATAGGATCCTTTATCAGATCCTCGGTCTTTTCCACATTGACTACGCCGAACATGCGCATGAGCGCCGCGTTGTAATGTGTTAGCTCGCCGCTGCCGTCAATTGCTGCAACGCCGTCCGAAAGGCTTTGCAGCACCTGATCCAGCTGCCCCTTTTCCATGCGCAGCTGATATATGGTACCGGATATGTTTTCACAGAGCGTGTTCAGCGCCCTGGCAAGAAGGCCGATCTCGCCGTCCTCGTTTTCATTTGCCCTTATGTCGAAATTGCCCTTTGACATCTCTATGGCGACCTCGGACATCTTGTGAAGCGGATCGGTATACAGGCTGAAGCGCCAGCTCATGAGCAACAGCATTATGAGAACTCCCGCCAGCAACGCCGTATATATCAGCACACGCATCGGGCGCATGTTCTCGCTTACTATTCGAACAGGCTGAAATATCAGCACGCCGCCATATATATTGCCGCTGTCGTCGGTTATCGGCACGCCCGCAGACAGGGTATCGCCTATGCCCTTTATTGCAAGGGACTCGCTTTTTACCGTATCTCCGGAGATTATTTTATCCATAGTATCGGACAGCGTCGAATATACTTCCTGCTCATCATCGCCATTCGGCATATTAGCGGCAAGTATTATTTCCTTGTCCTTACTGAATACCAGAGTAGTGGAATCCGATGCTTCCACATATGACTGGGCAATGCGCAAAAATGCCTCGCGGCTTATATGTCCGTAGCCCAATTCGCGCACAAGGTCTGCGACGGTGCCCGCCTTAGGCATCATCTCCTCCAGTGTTATGTTCTCGTATATTTTTATTCCTACTACCCCGCAGCCCAGCGCCATGGCTATGGTGGTAAGCATCATCACCATTACCATGACTATAAGCAGCCGCCGGAAGAATACGCTCTTCATTATTTTCCGTCCTCTACCTCAAACTTGTAGCCTACGCCGTATATGGTCTTTATGCTCCAGTTGAGGCCGGTATTGTCAAGCTTTGCGCGTATGCGCTTTATGTGGGTATCCACTGTCCTCGTTTCGCCCGCAAAGTCATAGCCCCATACGCGGTTAAGGAGCTGCTCGCGAGTAAATACCTGGCCTGGATTTGAAGCCAGCATGTAGAGTATTTCTATCTCTTTTGGTGTACAGATTATATTTTTGCCCCTCAAGGTAACAGTATAGCTCTTTATATCTATGGTAAGCTCCTGATGGGTAACGCAGCCGTCATCGTGGGATTGCTGCTGCTCGGTCGTGCGGCGCAACACCGCCTTTATGCGGGCAACTACCTCACGGGGACTGAAGGGTTTTACGATATAATCGTCGGCGCCCAGCTCGAGGCCCAATATGCGGTCTATCTCCTCGCCCTTTGCGGTAAGCATTATCACGGGTACGCGAGAGGTCTTGCGTATCTCGCGGCACACGTCAAGACCGGACATCTCCGGCATCATGATATCCAGCACACAGAGCGCTATGTCGCTATCCAGCGCGTCTACTGCGGCCTTGCCATCGTAAACGTCCACCACCTCAAAGCCCTCGGATTTAAGATATATTCCAAGTGATTCGTGTACGACCTTGTCGTCATCAGCGATAAGTATCTTGTTTGCGCTCATGGTCAAATAAACCTCCGATGTTAATAATACATTAAGACGATTATAGCATAATATTGCCCGCTTTCATATTCACAGGCAGGCAATTTCACACATTTTTTATTGGTTATTGTCGGGTTTTACCGTAGAAAGGGTGAATGTGAAGGTAACCGTCCCATTCTCGCTCTTTACCCATATCCGTTCACCTAAAAGTTCAAGAACTTCATTAACAATAGAAAGGCCAAGACCGGTACCCTGCCCGGCATGGGATTTATCCGCCTTATAGAATCTCTCGAACACGTGGTCTATGTCTTCATCCGCGATGCTGCCCGGGTTGCTCACGCTTATGTAAAGGCTGTCCCCCTTTTTCTCGGCGGAGAACCGCAGCGTACCGCTGTCCCCGTACTTTATGGCGTTGTCAGTCAATGCCACAAGTACCTGCTCAGCCCTGTCCGGGTTGGTGTATACCTTGTATGGCTCCCCTATGTCTATCTCCACATTAAGTCCTTTTTCCCTTGCGGCAGAAACGTACCTGTCAGCTACATCCTCTATGAGCTCATTTATGCTTATGAACTGCTTTTTAAAGGCAATAGTTCCGGATTGCAGCCGGCTCAGCTCCAGAAGGTCGTCAATGAGCCGCGAAAGCCGCATGGATTCCCGCAGTATATAGCCGTAATATCTGGCTTTATCCTCGTCCTTCTTTACCAATCCGTCGTTAAGGGCGTCCGCAAGCCCCCGAATAGAGGCTATGGGCGTGCGCAGCTCGTGAGAGACGTTGGCCACGTACTCAGTGCGGGTCTGCTCCAACCGGCTCGCCTCGGTGATATCGCGTATCAGCATTACGGCCCCCTCACCCCTGCCGCCATCGGTCAACGGCGTTATGGCTACGCGCAGTATCCGGTCCCTGACCTTCAGTTCTTTTGATACAGTCTCCCCGCCGAGGACGCAGCCTATATCCTCCGCCGCCTGCCTATACGCCGGCAGTGCCGTTATGTCATCTGCATAGCTGCCGCCAAGCAGTCTCAATGCCGCTGAATTGGTCTTGATTATCTTTCCTTCGGCATCTATTGCGATTATACCCTCTCCTATACCGTTTATCACGGCGTGTAATCGGTTTTTCTCCAGCGTAAGGTCGCTTATGGTAGCTGAAAGAGCCGCAGACAAATGATTGAGGGACCTGCCCAGCTGCACCAGCTCGTCCGTGCCCTCCTCCTCCGCCTTTGCGGTAAAGTTGCCGCCCGCCATGGCATTGGCGGTCACGTTCATCTGACGTATGGGCCGCACTATGCTCCTCGAGCCAAGATACGCGGGCAGGATCATTATAAGGCTGGAGGCGATCATGCTTATTATCAGAGCATATATGAGGCTTCCCATGGCAGCGTTCAGTTCATTGAGCGGCTTTACAAGAAATAACGCACCTATGACGTTGCCGAAACGGCTCACCACCGGCTCGCCTATTAAAACGCCCGCGTGGTTCTTGGTGTTGGGCGAGTATACGCTTTCCCCCTTCAGCACGTTTTGCAGAAGGCCGGATATTGCGTCCTTATTAACGGTGCTGTCTTCACTTGCGGGATATGCGAACAGATCGCCGCATGCGTCGTATGCGTACATCGAAGCGTCCCATACCTTAAAGCCGCGGCCTATGGAGCGCTCATAGGTTTCCTTTGTGATCAGGCCCTGAAGATATTCCGCCGTGATATTCGCCAAATATTCAGCACGCGGCCTAAGCTCCTTCGCCTTTATTCCGCTGAATACCCTGCCGCCAGAATAGTAAAACGCCGCTGTGGTCAGCACAGCGCTGAGCAATACAGAGAGCAGTATTATTACCACTATGCGCCGGAGTATGGTATCCTTGAACACTATCAGCAGACCTCGAACTTATAGCCCACGCCGTAGACCGTCTTGATGCTCCAGGGAAGCTCCTCATCGGGCAGCTTCTGGCGTATGCGCTTTATCTGGGTATCCACCGCGCGCGTATCCCCAAAGAAATCATAGCCCCATACTTTGGACAGAATATGCTCTCTGTCGAATACTCTCCCGGGATTAGACGCAAGGAGGTAGAGTATCTCGACCTCCTTTGGCGTAAAGGGTATGCTTTCGCCGTTTATGCGAACATCGTAATTTGCGATATTTATCTCGAGACCGGGACGGCGTATAACCTGCGACTGCACCCCTTCATCGGTATTGAAACGCCTGAGTACGGCTTTTATCCTCGCTACCACCTCTCTGGCTGAGAACGGCTTTACGATATAATCGTCCGCCCCCAGCTCAAGTCCTACTATGCGTTCTATTTCCTCTCCCTTTGCGGTGAGCATTATTATAGGTGTGCGGCTCTTGGCGCGTATTCCCCTGCAAACCTCTGTGCCGCTCTTTTTAGGCATCATCAGGTCGAGTATTACCAGGTCCGGCTTCTTGCTGTCAAACATTTGAAGCGCCTGTTCTCCGTCGTATGCGGAGCAATATGTAAAGCCCTCGTTCTCGAGGTACACGCCAAGCGTCTCATGTATCATGGGCTGGTCGTCACATATGAGGATCTCTTTTCCGTTTGCCATACAGTCATCTCCCGAAAATCAACTTGTATCTATGTTAAGTATAGCCTTCCCGCCGCCAAAGGCAATGTTTTCAGGAATAATGACATAATTGTACTCAATTCGGACAAATTATGGTGCGGGTTTTAGCTCTTATATATAAAGCTGAACCCGCTTTCACCCATGGCGTCTTCAAACACTTTCACAAGCTTATCTCCGTACACGCCGAGGCTGTTCTTCATCTCATCGCCGTTAAAGAGGATTATTATGGAGTCATCCGTATAGAACTCGCTCAGGCAGTCGTACAGCGCGTCAAGATTGCGGCCGTAGTATTCAGGAAGCCGCAGCACCCTGCTCAGATAGTCATGAGCAGACTCAAAGTCCCTCATGCATTTTCCGTCAAGTATTATTATCTCCATAGCTACTCCTCCCCGTAAAGAAGCTCGAAGGACTTATAGTGATCGCCAGTATAGTATATAAGGCCGTCGTTGGAAAATACTATGCGCTTTGCCCCCCGCGATGACCTGCCCATGGTATCTATGTCGCACTCTGTATACCTGCGCCCCTCCGCTTCCGGGAGCAAGCATTCGTAATTGCCGAATCTGTCGCCGCCAATGCTGCGGCCGGGTGCGTAAGGCTCAAGGCTGCCGCCCTCCCAGCCCAGTTTTTTGGCTTCGCTCTTTTTAATGAAGTTTTTGGGCAGCTTTCCGTAGGTATGTATATACAGCGCTACATCTTCCTTTGATGTGTATTCGCCGTCTTCATCTATCGCCGTCTGTTCCGGCTCCGCTGCATCCTCAGACGGCTCGTTTTTTTCTGCCAGGGGCAGATCTTCCGCAGTTTCGGCCGGCTGTACGGATTCGTATGTCTGCTGAGCTTCGGGTATGTCCGTTCCAAGAAGGGAATTTATCAGTCCCGCCGGGGTAAGCCTGCCCGTAAGCAGCAGCACGGCGGCAAGCGCCGCGGCCGCTATGAGCATTATCTGCCGTTTACTGAGTTTTTTCCTACTGCCTTTATTTCTGTCCATATTCTTCCCCGATTTTCTGTTTGAATCAAGTATACCATACTAAACGGAAGCTGTTCACACTTTATTCCAAAGTTTACTGTGTCGTATTTTGCCTGTATATGCTATAATGAACGCATGATGAACAAAAGTTTTAAAAAAGTTATAAATATCGCTATGGCGCTGCTTACGGCAGCCCTTATTTGCGGCTGCGAGGGCATCACGTCCCCCGCCTCATCGGGTCAGCTCTGTATAAACGAGGTAGTCACCTCCAACTCATATTCTCTGGTGGATCAAAAGCTCGGCAGTCCTGACTGGATAGAGCTATACAACCCTACCTCCAAGCCCATAGACCTCGAGGGCTATGGGCTTACCGATAACATAAAGAATCCACATAAATATACCTTCCCCTCTGTTACCATACCTGCGGGGGGCTACCTCATCGTATATGCCTCAAAGTATGAGGGCGATTCCATGTGTACAGGCTTCGGCCTTTCCAAAAGCGGCGACATGCTGTACCTTGTAGACCCATATTACAACGTAATGCAGCAGCTCGAGATACCCGAACTGGTGACGGACGTTTCTTATGCCCGCGCAGCCGATGGCAACTACGGCTATTGCAGTACGCCTACTCCCGGCGAGGCAAACGGCGAGGACATATTTCTGTCCGTTCATGATGGAGGCAAGGCAGATTCTGACGAAAGCGCCCTTGCCATAGCCGAGGTCATGCCAAAGAACACCTCCACACTTGCTTCCGAAGACGGCAGGTATTACCCATGGGCCGAAATAAAGAATATATCTGACAAAGAAGTGCTGATGTCCGATTACTACCTTTCGGATTCAGTCGGCGAGCCTTCAAAATATCGTCTCCCCGGTGTCACCCTCGGTGCGGGCGAATACGCCATAGTATACTTTTCAGGCAGGGAAGACTCTAATGCCGGCGAGATACACGCCTCCTTCAGGCTGGGCAAGGGCGATTCCGCACTGCTGCTCTCCAACGGAATGGGAAGTGTGATATCCATGTTCAACTGGACAAACCCGGTATACCCCGGCATATCGGTGGTCGCGCCTGATACCTACTGCGCCTTCCCCACCCCCGGTCAGGACAATTCTCAGGAAACACTACCCTCGCTGACCCTTTCAGCTATGGACGTCAGCGATCCCATACATATAAACGAAGTGCTCAAGTTCAACGAGTACAGCATTCGCGACTGCTTCGGCGACCGTTCACCATGGGTAGAGCTATACAACTCATCAGACAGCGCGGCGTCGCTTTCGGGCTGCTTCCTGAGCGATGACGCTGACGACCCGTTCAAATGGGCGTTCCCGGAGGTCTCCATAGAACCCAAGGGATACCTTATAGTGTTCCTCTCCGGCAAAAACCAGACCGAAGGCGAGCTTCACACCTCCTTCACCCTTTCCAAGAGGGAGTACGAGCTGATGTTCCTCTCCTCGGACGCCATGCGCTATGAAAGCATCCAGCTTGATCCCAAGCTGGGCGATAACGTATCAGTCGGCATATCCGCCGACGGTTCTCTCAGGTATTACTCCAGCCCCACCCCCGGCGGTCCTAATATTACCCACGAATTCGAATCGCCTGACGAAGCTGCCATAACCACAGATATGTCCGGCGTATATATAAGCGAGGTCTCTGCCGTAAAAGCCGCAAAGAGCAAGGATACCGACTGGATAGAGCTTCACAACGCCTCGGGATCTTCCGTAAACCTCGAGGGTTGGCACCTGACAGACGACGCCAACGACATGAAGAAGTTCACCTTTCCGTCTTTTAAGCTGCCGGCCGGAGAATACGCCTCCATAGCCGCTTCCACCTCGGCAAAATCGGGCGTTTCGGCGCCCTTTAACATATCCGCTTCCGGCGATACGCTGATACTCACCGACGGAGACGGCAACATCAGGGATGTGTTTCCAACCGGCGCACTTAGCCTGGGCGTCACATCGGGCCGCACTGTAAACAGCCCGGAGCGGGTATTCTTTACCACCCCAACCAGAAGCGCCGCCAATCCCTCAACATATTACAGCAGCTATGCCGACGCTCCAATGTTTTCCGACAGGGAACTGTACCACAGCGCCGCCTTTGAGCTGACGCTGTCAAGCCTTACGCCAAACGCTAAAATACACTACACCACCGACGGCAGTAAACCCACCACGGCTTCCCCGGTGTATTCAGAGCCGATCAGGATATCGTCTAACACAGTCATAAAGGCCATCTCTGCCGCAGATGGCCTTATAAAGAGCGATATTGCTGCGGCCACTTATCTTTTCGAGGAAAAGCACACCGTGCCGGTGGTCTGCCTCTCCATAGGCAAGGAATCCTTTGATGAGGTCTACTCCGTTACCGACCGCTGGAAGAAGGTGGAGCGCGAGGGCTTCTGCGAGTATTACGAGCCGGACGGCACGCTGGGCGTGGAATTCCCCTGCGGTCTGCGGGTAAACGGAGCTTCTACGCTGAACATGCGGCAAAAGTCCATGTCCATATTTCTTCGGGGCGGCTACGGCCAGAGCTCCACGAAATACAACTTCTTCCCCGGCAACGAAGTTACCGAATATACCTCTCTTGCGGTACGCAACTCCGGGCAGGACGCGTCAAAGGCGCGTATTCGGGATTCCTTCTTCAGCAAATGCGTGGAAGGATTAAATATCGATAACATAAAGACCCGCTCCGTAGTGGTATACATCAACGGTCAGTACTGGGGCCTGTACGACCTTAACGAAAACCAGAACGAGGATTATCTCGCCACCCACTATGGCGTCGATCCTTCCACCGCCAACATCATCCGCCGAAACGAGACTCCCCTTGCGGGCGACAGGGCTGACTTCAAGCGCGTGCGCAATTACGCCCTTACGGGAGACATATCCGGCAGCGCAAAATACGAGGAGCTGTGCCAGTGGGTAGACGTGGACTACTTCATGGATTACCTCATCGCCCAGACGTACTTTGCCAACGGCGATATGTTCAACCAAAAATACTGGCGCACTACCGACTACAAGATAAAATGGCGGCCTATATACTACGATCTTGACCTTGCCCTCGGCTCCTCCAGCCCCACGCGGAACGTGCTGCCCAGCTACTTTAACGCGGAGGGCGTGCCCTCTCAGGACGGCTCTCTAACCAACATGGACATATATGTGGGCCTTCGCAAAAATCGCTCATGGTGCGAGAAATTCGGCGAGAGATACGTATATGTGGTGTACAATTACTTCACGCCCGAAAAGGTCACGACCATACTCGACGACATGGTAAAGACCATGGAGCCCGAGATGGCACGTCACATAAAGCGCTGGGGCATCCCCTCCAGCATGTCCGCATGGAAGAGCAGCGTATCCGACCTGCGCGGCTGCCTGCAAAAGCGTACCGACTATGCCCTATCTTCCCTCCAAAAGGAATTCGGCTTTTCCAACGCCCAGATGGAGCAATGGAAGGCAAACGCTACGGCTAAGCCGGAGGCAGAAGCCGCCGGATAGCGGCAAAAAGGCAATAAAAAACCGCCGGTTGGCACCGGCGGTTTTATTGATTTAAGCCTTAGAGGCTTTTATCCTCCACATAGAGGCTAAGTACCTTGTTGGGGTCCATCGGAGCAGCCTTGGCCGCGGGAGCGGCGCTCTTGCCCTCCTTGGCCTCCTTGCGGGCCTCGAAGAACTTGGGGGCTACCTTGGGGAACAGCGCGTAGCTCAGTACGTCCTCCTCCTGCTCGTAGTAGCCGAGCTCCTTTACCTCCTTCTCGTATTTCTCAAGCTCCGGCGCAAGCAGATCGGCGGGACGGCAGGTGATAACTTCCTTGTCACCTATGGCCTTGCGGCGGACTTCCTCGTTTACATCTCCGGGCAGCGCGCCGTATTCGCCGGCAAGCAGAGCCTTGGAATTCTGTGGGAAGGTCTTATAGCGGCCCATTAGTACGTTAAACACGGCCTGTGTGCCGACTATCTGACTGGTAGGAGTTACAAGGGGAGGATAGCCGAAGTCCTTGCGGACGATCGGGATCTCCTCAAGAACGTCATAGTACTTGTCTTCCCTGCCCGCTTCCTTGAGCTGGCTGATGAGATTGGAAAGCATTCCGCCAGGAACCTGATAGACCAGAGTGTTGGTATCCACCCGGAGCACCTTGGGGTCGAGTATGCCTTCCTTCATCATCCTTTCGGCTACGCCGCGGAAGTGCTTTGCGGCCTCCGCCAGCTTGCCGAGATCCAGCCCGGTGTCATTCTCGGTGCCCTTGAGTGTGGCCACCAGAGACTCCGTGGCGGGCTGTGAGGTTCCGTTTGCAAAGGGAGACAGCGCGCAGTCCACGATATCCACGCCCGCCTGCATGGCCATGAGGTAAGTCATGTCGCCGGTGCCGGTGGTGTTGTGGGTGTGCAGGTGTATGGGCACGTCCACCTCGGACTTGAGCCGCTTGATGAGCGAATATGCGTCATAGGGCAGCAGCAGGTTTGCCATATCCTTTATGCAGATATTGTCCGCGCCCATCTGAACCAGCTCCTTTGCCAGCTTTACGAAGTAATCCTCGTTATGCACGGGGCTCATGGTGTAGCTTATGGCAGGCTCGCATATTCCGCCGTACTTCTTGGTGTATTTGATTGCGGCTTCCAGATTTCGCACATCGTTGAGCGCATCGAATATGCGAATGACGTCAATGCCGTTCTCGATCGCCTTGCGGCAGAACTGCTCTACGACATCGTCCGCATAGTGCTTATAGCCAAGTATGTTCTGACCGCGGAAAAGCATCTGCAGCTTGGTGTTGGGCAGGGCCTTCTTCAGCTTGCGGAGACGCTCCCACGGATCCTCGTTCAGGAAGCGCAGGCAGGCGTCAAAGGTAGCGCCGCCCCAGCACTCCAGAGAATAATAGCCAATGCTGTCCAGTATTTCGCAGGCGGGGAGCATATCCTCTGTGCGCATACGAGTAGCGGCCTGAGACTGGTGCGCATCGCGCAGTATGGTATCGGTTATCATCAGTTTTTTAGCCATGGTGCAATACCTCCTATTACATGAACAGGGCAAGGAACACACCGGCAGCGATAGCGGAGCCGATAACGCCGGCTACGTTGGGGCCCATGGCGTGCATGAGCAGGAAGTTGCCGGGCTTTTCCTTCTGACCAACTATCTGAGATACGCGGGCAGCCATGGGAACGGCGGAAACGCCAGCGGAGCCGATCAGGGGGTTGATGGGATCCTTGCTGAACTTGTTCATTATCTTTGCAACTATTACGCCGCCGGCGGTGCCGAAAGCGAAAGCGCAAACGCCCATAAGCAGTATGCCGAGGGTCTTGCCGGTGAGGAAGGTCTCAGCGGTGGCGGTAGCGCCTACCGAGATGCCGAGGAATATGGTTACGATATTCATCAGCTCGTTCTGGGCGGTCTTGGAGAGGCGGTCGGTAACGCCGCTCTCGCGGAACAGGTTACCCAGCATAAGCAGGCCGATAAGCGGCGCCGCGGAAGGCAGCATGAAGGATACGAATATGGTGACCATGATGGGGAATATTATCTTTTCCTTCTGGGATACCGGCCTCAGCTGCTTCATCTCTATCCGGCGCTCTTCCTTTGTCGTCAGCGCCTTCATTATAGGGGGCTGTATGACAGGAACCAGCGCCATGTAAGAATAAGCCGCGACGGCGATAGGGCCGAGAAGATAAGGAGCGAGCCTCAGGGTAACGTAGATAGCCGTAGGGCCGTCTGCGCCGCCGATAATGCCTATGGAGCCTGCTTCAGCATTGCTGAAGCCAAGGAGCTTAGCGCCTATAAAAGCGACGAATATGCCGAACTGCGCTCCCGCGCCCATAAGCAGGCTCTTGGGGTTGGCGATCAGGGGACCGAAGTCTGTCATTGCTCCCACGCCCATGAATATCAGCGAGGGGTATATGCCGAGCTTTACGCCCAGATACAGGTAGTCTATAAGGCCGGCGCCGTGACCCAGCTCCGCCCAGTTTATGGCGGTAGCGCCATCTACCACCTTTAGAAAATAGTCGGGATGGAACATATTAGCGCCGGGAAGGTTGGTAAGCAGCATACCGAATGCGATAGGCCCCAGCAGCAGAGGCTCGAACCCCTTTACAATAGCCAGGTACAGCAGAACGCAGGAAATGGCTATCATTATAAGACACCTGGGATCGGCTATCAGATAGGCAAAGCCGGTGGTATCTATAAAGTTGGAAAATACATCTGCAAAAGTCATCTGCGATCTCCTTTCTTAAGTTTGTTTCCCTTAAAAGGAGATCAGCCTATAACAACGAGAACATCGCCGGAGTTTACAGTAGAGCCCTTGGTTACGTTGATGGCGGTGACCTTGCCCGCTGCGCCGGCAAAGATCTCGTTCTCCATCTTCATCGCCTCGAGCATTATGACTACGGTATTGGCTTCGACCATATCGCCGACCTTTACCTTTATGTCAAGAATGTTGCCGGGCATGGGCGCGGTAACGCTTGTAGCGCCTGCCGCAACGGGGGCGGCGGCAGCAGGGGCGGGTGCGGGAGCGGCTGCCTGAACGCGGGAGCCGCGCCGGCGGCTATTTCTTCGACTTCGACTTCATAGGGAGTGCCGTTTACATTTACGTGAAACTTACGCATTGTTTTGATTTCCTCCGTCAATAATCAATAATCTCAATCAATTTGGTAGAATGGCTTATGCTCTTTTGATGCTGTGGATCCTGAGTCCTTCAGGCTCGTTACCCATGTAGGTAGCGATAGCCGCAGCTATGGCAGCGTCAAAGGCCTTTCTATCGGATATGCCGGCCGCAGGCGCCGCCGCCACAGGCGCGGCCTTGGCCTGCTCTGCGCCCTTGCCCTTGCCTATCACCGCGCTCATGAGCTTAGTAAGCAATATCAGCATTATAAGTCCTACAAACACAGTGCCCATACCGAGTACCATCACTAATGCCGAGCTGATGTTTTCCAATGTATTGCTCCTCCCTTCTTTTTATTATCAAAATGCTCTTAATAATAATTGAAAAGTCATAAAAACTGCTTATAGTTTTTATGGTTATTCTATGGGGTCTAATCCCGCCCCATTGTGTTTAATAATACACTATCGATTTGTTTTTGGCAACATAAAAACGGCATTCAGGTAAAAAAAACCGTAAAAATGCCGTTAAACTATAATTTATCATTATATATTCAGGCCTTGCTACCATCAGTTGACAAGGACACACAAGGTTTTAGAAGCCAAACAGCACGGCATA
>ERZ780157.1352-NODE-1352-length-27057-cov-7.407081_pt1 | contig 27057 bp, 26 predicted proteins | sample MGYA00511169_ERZ780157 | MGnify/ENA primary metagenome ERZ780157 (study PRJEB29588, sample SAMEA1965149) | human gut metagenome | biome: human gut; feature: human-associated habitat; material: faeces | place: Denmark | collected 2008/2010 ... | reverse complement strand
AAATAAATCTGCTGGTATAACAATTATAATTATGGCATTTGTAGTTTTAATCTTTGCTCCATTTATTACTTTATTTAGATAACATTTAATAAAACTAATCAGAAAAAAGTCTTTAGTAAAAACTAAAGACTTTCTTCTTGCTCTAATCCTGGAATTCTTTTAAAAGATATTCTTTTTTCTTGTTTATTTGCATCTATTACTTCTATATTTATTTTATCTCCTATTTTAAAAGTTTCTTTGCTTCTTTCTCCTATTAGAATTTTATGATCTGCATCATATTCATAATATTCATCACCTAAATTTTCAAATCTAATAAGACCTTCTACTGTATTTTCTAATTCTACAAATATTCCAAATTGTGTAACTCCAGAAATAATACCTTCATATTGTTCGCCAATCTTTTTACTCATATATTCAGCTTTCTTTATATCTACACTATCTCTTTCTACTTGTGTTGCAATTTTCTCCCTATCTGATGATTGTTTAGCATCATTTTCTGCTACCTTGTTATAAAACTCTACTTGCTTTTCTGACATTGTATAGTCATTCTTCAAATACTTAGAAATGATTCTGTGTATAAATAAATCTGGATATCTTCTAATTGGAGAAGTAAAATGACAATAATATTGGCTGGCTATTCCAAAATGCCCTTTGTTTTCTGAATCATATACAGCAACTTTTAAAGTTCTTAAAATCATGTTAGAAACTATCTTTTCCTCTGTTTTTCCTTCTACTTCTTTTAATATTTTAGAAAATTCTGCTGGGTAAATTTTTCCCTCTTTAACATGAATTTTATATCCAAAATTAAATAATAATTTATTTAATTCATTTACCTTTTCTATATCTGGTTCTTCGTGTACACGATATATAAATGGAGCTTTAAGCCAATAAAATTTTTCTGCAATAGTTTCGTTTGCTGCTAGCATAAATTGCTCTATTATTTCATTTGCAAAAGTTGTTTCATATTTGCATACATCTATTGCATAACCATCTTGGTCCAAGATAATTTTACTTTCTGGTATATCTAAGTTCAAATATCCTTTTGCTAATCTCTTTTCTTTTAATATCTTAGCTAATTCTTCCATAAGTTTAAAATCTGATATATATTCTTTATATTTTGTTACTATCTCTTCATTTGAATTATCTAAAATTGCTTGTACATCTTTATATGACATTCTTCTGGTAACATTTACTATTCCTTTATATACTTCACTAGAAATTACCTTTCCTTTATTATCTATTTCCATACTTACAGATAATGTATATCTATCTTGTCCTTCATTTAAACTACAAATTCCATTTGAAAGTTCTCTTGGAAGCATTGGAATAACTCTATTTAACATATATATACTTGTACCTCTTAATAAAGCTTCCTTGTCTAGCAATGTATTTTCTTGTACATAATGGCTTACATCTGCTATATGAACATCTAATTTATAGTTTCCATTTTCTAGTTTTTGAACACATACAGCATCATCTAAATCTTTAGCATCTTCGCCATCTATCGTAAAAATATCATATTTGCCACGAAGATCAACTCTACCTTTTATATCGTTAGGATTAATTTTATCTCCAAATTTTTGTGCTTCTTTTACGACATCCTTTGGAAATCTGTATGGCAAATCATAATCTTTAATTAGAGAAAGCATATCTATACCTGCTTCATTTACATTTCCTATGACTTCTAATATTTTTCCTTCAGCTTTCCTACCTTTTTGTGGATATTTAGTAATCTGTACAAGAACTTTATGATTATTTCTAGCCTTTCCAAAATTCTTTTTAGAAATAAATATATCTCTACAAAGCTTTTTGTCATCAGGTATTACAAAACCAAAATTTTTATTCTTTTGAAAAGTTCCTACTAAAGTATCTTTTTTGTGTTCTATAACCTTTAATATTATTCCCTCTTGTCTTGCTCCATTTGATTTTTTCTTTAGTTTTACTAAAACTCTATCACCACTAAACGCATCTTTAGAATCTTCTTTAGCAATATATATATCATCTTCTTGGTCTTCTACAATAACAAAGCCAAAACCTCTTTCATGTCTTCTAAATATTCCTTCTATAAATCTATTTTCTTCTTGCATTTATCTCTTCCTTTCGAAATAGGGATTTTGAACGTTCCTGCCAGGGATTTTTGGACGTCCCTTTTTTCCTATTTAATTTATTATTCCAAACTTAATATACTTTATAACATAACGCAAAAAAAGCAGACTTTAGCTGCTTTTTTACATCCGATTATTTTATTAACATAAATACAATTCCTAATATAATTGTTAAAATTGCAAATATAACTCCTAATATAATTGTCCATCTTTTTTGCTTTCCTGCTTTTGTTCTACCTTTGTTTTTATCATAAAAATTGTTTGTTGCAGTATCTGTAATAGCTCCAGATGCTCCGTTATCTTCTTTTTCTTGAACCAATGTTAATATAATAATTGCTGCAGCAACTATAATATATATTATTATTAATGCATATTTTAATATTTCCATTTTGTAAATTCCTCCCAAGTTTTCAAACTTTTTTTATTTTAACATATATGTTTTATAAAATCAAATATTTTAATCATTTTTATCTTTTTTGAATTTTTTCCATATAATGTTAGGTTTTCTTTCCTTTTCAGGTATTCTATCTGTAACAATATCTTTTATTAATATTTTCTTTAAAGTTTCTTCATTTACATCAGCTATTAATTTACCATCTTTAGCAATTGATATTCTACCTGTTTCTTCAGAAACTATAACTGCTATTGCATCTGATTCTTTAGATATTCCTATACCTGCTCTATGTCTTGTTCCTAATTCCTTTGCTATGTCTTGCCCACTTGCTAGTGGTAACATACATGCTGCTGCTTTTATTTTATTATTACTAATAACAACAGCCCCATCATGAAGCGGAGTCTTTGGCACAAATATATTAGTTAAAAGTTGTGGAGATACATCTGCATCAATTAAAATACCTGTATCTATAATATCTTTTATTCCAATATCTCTTTCTATTACTATTAATGCTCCTATTTGTCTTTTTGACATTTCTTCTGCTGCTATTACTATTTTATATATATCTTCTTTATTTTTTGTTTCTATATCCTCTGTAAATCCCAGATATTTCTTTAATTTATTAGTTCCCAGTTGCTCTAAAGCTCTTCTTATTTCTGGTTGGAAAATAATAATTAAAGCTAAAACTCCCCAACTTACTACTTTGTCTAAAATTGCATGTAGTATTGTAAGTTTAAATACACCGCTAAGCCATGTTACTACTAATAATAATACAATCCCCTTTAATACTTGCCATGCTCTAGAATCTTTTGTAAGTTTTAATATTTTATATGCTAAAAATATAACTATTGCTATATCTATTAAAAACAATATTAAATCTATTGGGTGTTCCCACATTTGCATAATTCTAGCCAAAATATTAGTTTCGTAAAAGTCTGAGATTCCTGTAATTATATCATCTTTCATTATTTACTCCCTATTACATACCAATTAAATAGTATACTAATGTTCCTCCTACACTAACTACCATTAAAGCTGCTAAAATGCCTGCTGTGATTTTTACAAAAATATTACTTCCTGAATGTTTTTTCTCTTTTTTAGACATTTTATTTCCTCCTTGTATATACATAATACGAATATAGTTTACCACATTTTATTTTTTTTGTAAACCTAAAAATTTTGTCAAAAACTTAAAATATATTATTTACTTTTTAATATTGCATAATAAAATAGGGATTTAAGGAACGTCCCCCAAATCCCTATTTTATTACTCTTCTTCGCTTATGTACTTCTTTGTAAACCTAAATTGAATTATTACTCCAAATACAAATAATATTGCATCTATTAAAGTAATTATTATAAATGTTTCTTTTTGTATATTTTTTACTTGTTCTACATAATTATTTTGACTCTCTATCATAGTACTTTTTTCTTCATCATCTATATCTTCACTATTCTGTATTTGTTCTTCTGCTGTAGCTCTTGTGTCTTCTAAGCCTATTATTGTTATAGCATAGTTTAATGTGTTAAATAAAGAAACAACTATTAGTACTAAAGCATAAAAAATTATAATATTTCTTTTAAATTTAAATAAATTTTTATCATCCATTTTTCTTGTTTTAAATACATCTGATGTTGCAAGTTTTGTTGAAAAAAATATTAATATTCCCATTGTAACAATAGAAAATATTGATAATACTAACATATTAACTTTGCCTAACATAAAATATTCTATAACTGCTAAAATTATAGATATTACAATATAGTATAATATAAATCTCCAAATAAATGCCCAAGTCATTTTTCCCGAAGTTTTTAATTCTTTTTCCATTATTTATCCTCCGTATAACTTATAAAATTCATATTTATATTATATTCTGTTTACTAAGCCATGTCAAATTCCTTTAGATTTGTTAAAATAGAACTTCCTGGACTTGGAAGAATACAGAAAAAGTAATAAATAATCCTTCTGAAACATTCTTTTAGGCGGTGGGTATGAACTTTCCCCACCGCTTTTTCTATTTATATTATAATCTACTAGTCAAAATTTATTTTTCTTTATCTAACAGATCTTTAATTGTATGCCATGCTAAAACCGCACATTTAACCCTTGCAGGCATATTAGAAACATTTTTAAATGCTATTGCATCTTCTAATTTTTCAAGTTCAGCATCATCTTTTATTTCTCTTTTAATCATTCCAATAAAAGTATCTATAATTTCTAATGCCTCTTCTTTTGTCTTACCAATTATAGTATCTATCATAATAGAAGTAGATGCTTGTGATATAGCACAACCATGTCCAGTAAATGCTAAATCTTCTATTACATCACCATTCATTTTTATTTCTAATTCTATTTCATCACCACAGCTTGGATTATGCCCCAGTTCGCATTTGTCTGGATGATCTAATTTTCTTTTATTATGTGATGCCATACTATGCTCCATAATTAAATCTGTATAAACTGAATCTAAATTATCCATTAGTCCATTCCTTTCTTAAAGCATTCTGTCTACAATATTAAGTTTTAAGCTTTTCTCCATTTTTTAAACATATCATTTGCTTTATTAAGTGCCTTTATTAATCTATCTATATCTGCTTTAGTGTTATAGATATACATGCTTGCTCTACATGTTGCAGGAAGATTTAAAAATCTAATTAATGGTTGTGCACAATGGTCACCTGCACGCACACAAACACCACAAGAACTTAGGATTGTTGCTGTATCATGTGGATGAACATCTTTTATATTAAATGATAATACACCTATTTGATTTTCATTTGTCTTTGGTGCATATATATCTACAAAATCTAATTTGGTCATTTCAGATTTTGCATATTCCAAAAGTTCATTCTCTATTTTTTCTACATTATCCATGCCTATATTTTCTAGATATTCTATTGCAGCTGCTAGTCCAACTGCTCCACCAATATTTTGTGTTCCTGCTTCAAATTTTGATGGTGGCTTTGCAAATGTTGTTTCTTGTTCGTAAACATATTCTATCATATCCCCACCCATAAGGAAAGGTGTCATTTTATCTAGTAATTCATATTTTCCATAAAGTACACCTATTCCCATTGTTGACATTAATTTATGTCCTGAGAATACAAAGAAATCTGCATCCATTTTTTGTACATCCACTTTAATGTGTGGCACACTTTGAGACCCATCAACAATAACTATTGCACCAACTTCATGTGCTCTTTTTATTATTTTTTCTAGTGGTGTTTTTACACCTAAAACATTAGATATCTCTGTTATACTTACTATTTTTGTTTTCTCTGTTATTTTTTTATTGATTTCCTCATCAGTTATTTCATAATTATCATTTATATACATATATTCTAATTTAGCATTTTTTATTTTTGTTACCTTTTGCCAAGGTACTAAATTAGAATGATGTTCCATAATAGAAATAACTACTGTATCTCCTTCTTGTAGATTGTCTAATCCATAAGAATTTGCAACTAAATTTAAAGCTTCTGTAGCATTTTTAGTAAATACTATTTCTTCTGGTCTTTTAGCATTTATAAATTTTGCAACTTTAGCCCTTGCCTTATCATATTCTGCTGTAGAATCCATGCTTAAATCATATGTTCCTCTATGTGGATTTGCATTATTTTTATTATAATATTCTTCTACTGCTTTTAATACCTGATAAGGTCTTTGTGATGTTGCACCACTATCTAAATATGCAATATCTCTATTTTCGAATATTTTAAAATCTTTTCTAATTGTTTCAGGATTCATTAATCTAGCCTCCTATCAACCTCTTCCAAAATCAAGTTTTGTATCTCTTCCTCTTTAATTCCTTGTATTACAGAATTAAATTTAGCTTTTACAATCATTTTCTTTGCTTCTTTTTCGCTTATTCCTCTTGTCATAATATAGAATAATTCTTTCTCATCAACTTTACCTGTTGCTGTACTATGTTCTCCTTCTACATCATCTTCTGTACATAAAAGCATTGGCAATGCTTTAGAATATGATGTATCAGAAAGTAATGTACAATATTCATTTTCTTTTCCTTTTGCTTTTTTAGAACCTGTTTTAAAATCTATTGTACCTTTAAAATTCTTTCTAGCTTTATCTTTTAAAGCTCCATTTACTTCTATATCTACATCTGTTTTTTCACCATATAATTCTGTAATATAATTTAAATCTATTTTTTGTTCTTCTTTTCCTAAATAGATTGAATGTAGTTTATTAACTGATTTGTAACCAGCCAATTTTGCATAATAATTTACTATATTATATTTTCCACCAAACTCTACCATAGAAAATAATGCTTTGCTTTCATCTTCTATATTAGAATTTACAGAGTAAAAATTATTTATTTTTGTATTTAATAAATTTACAATTGTTACATGAATATTTGCATTTGTTCCAATTTGTGCATTAAAAATTCCATTATGATATCCATCGATTTCATCTTGTGATTTATATATAACAATTATATTTGCTTTTGTATCTTCTTTTGCATCTATATTTATATTATCAACTAAAACATTACTAGATTTGTCCAAATTATATTCTATTATAATTGGCTCTTTTAATTTTTTATCTAAATTTATTTTTAAATTTACATTTGATTGGTTATTTGATTGATTTAAGAAATATTCCCCTAAACCAAATTTTAAATTTATATTTTCTTTTTCTGAACGTACACAATTTTCATTATCTGTTATTTTCACATTTGAAAATTCTTTAATAACTGGCTCTACAAAGTCTTTTATTTCTATATTATTTATTCCATAATTTTTCGATGTTCTAACTGGAGTTTCGTTTAATATTATATTTTTCATTATCCTATACTCCCTTCTAATTCTAAATTTATTAAGTTATTCATTTCTACTGCATATTCTAAAGGAAGTTCTTTAGAAATAGGATATGCAAATCCTCTTACTATCATTGCTTTTGCTTCTTCTTCTGAAATTCCTCTTGACATTAAATAAAATATTTCTTCATCACTTATTTTTCCTATTTTTGCTTCGTGTGAAAATTCTACTTCTTCTGTTCTAATATCACTTACTGGAATTGTATCAGATTTAGATTTATTATCTAACATTAGTGATTCACAAGATACAGATAATTTAGAATTTTTAGCAACTGGCATAACTCTTTCTAAACTTCTAAATGTTGCAATTCCGCCATCTTTAGATATTGATTTAGAATTAATTACTGATGAAGTATTTGGTGCATTATGCACAACTTTTAAACCTGTATCTAAATTTTGTCCATGTCCTGCAAACGAAATTCCTGTATATTCCATTTTAGAATTTGCTCCATTTAAAACAGCCATTGGATATAACATAGAAACTTTTGAACCAAATGAACCTGTTACCCATTCTATTTTTCCACCTTCTTCTACTAAAGCTCTTTTGGTATTTAAGTTCATCATATTTTTAGACCAATTTTCTATTGTTGAATATCTTAAATGTGCATTTTTCTTAACAAATAGTTCTACACAACCTACGTGTAAATTTACTTTGTTATATTTTGGTGCAGAACAACCTTCTATAAAGTGTAAACTTGCTCCTTCATCTACAATTATCAGAGTATGTTCAAATTGTCCAGATTCTGGTGAGTTTAATCTAAAATATGATTGTAAAGGAATATCTACTTGTACACCTTTTGGTACATATACAAATGATCCTCCTGACCAAACAGCTCCATGTAATGCTACAAATTTATGGTCTGATACTGGTACACATTTCATAAAATGTTCTTTTACTATATCTTCATAGTCTCTTACAGCTGTTTCCATGTCTGTGTATATAACACCTTGTTTTACTAAATCCTCTTTTATACTATGGTATACAACTTCTGAATCATATTGTGCACCAACACCTGCTAAAGATTCTCTTTCTGCATCTGGAATTCCTAAAGCATCAAATGTATTTTTAATATCTTCTGGTACATCGTCCCAACTGCTTTTCATATCTGTTTTTGGTCTTACATATGTTGCAATCTCGTCCATATTTAATTCATTTAAATTTGGTCCCCATGTTGGAAGTTCTAGTTTGTTATATGTCTCTAATGCTTTTAATCTAAACTCTCTCATCCAAGGTGTATCATTCTTTTGTTTTGAGATTTCTTCTACTATTTCTTTAGTTATTCCTTTTTTAGATTTATAGCTATATTCATCTTTATTTTTTATGTCATATATATTTGTGGAAATATCTTTAATTTGTGTTTTCTTTTCTGCCAATTCTTTCACCTCTATTTCTTATATTCTTCATATCCTTTTGCTTCGATTTCGCTTGCTAAATCTCCTGTACTTGTTTTTATTATTTTTCCATCTACTAAAACATGTACATAATCTACATGTAATCCTTGTAAAATCTTTGTTCCATGAGTTATTATTAATACTCCATTATTTTCATTGCTATACATCTTTATTCCTTTAGAAACTGTTTTTATAGCATCTACATCTAGTCCTGAATCTGTTTCGTCTAAGATTGCAAGTTTTGGATTTAATGTAAGCATTTGTAGTATTTCATTTTTCTTTTTCTCTCCACCAGAAAACCCAACATTTAAGTTTCTGTTTGCATATTCTGGTCTCATTTTTAATTCTTCCATATTTTTTTCTAATTCTTTTTTAAATTCGAATATTTTAACTGGCTTTCCTGTTGTAGCTATTTTGGCATATTTTAAAAAGTTTGTTACACTAACTCCTGGAATTTCTTTTGGTGATTGAAATGACATAAATATTCCTTTTCTTGCTCTTTCATCTGTTTTTAATCCATTTATATTTTCACCATCTAATATTATATCTCCTTCTGTTTGTGTATATTCTGGATTTGCTAATATTACATTAGATAGTGTAGATTTACCAGCACCATTTGGTCCCATAATTACATGTACTTCACCTTTATTTATTTTTAAATTTAATCCTTTTATTATTTCTTTATCTCCTACCTTTGCGTGTAAATTTTTTATTTCTAATAATGTTTCACTCATCTTTCTTACTCCTTTATATTTATTCCTTATAATTTTAATTAGCAATTTTTATGATAATTTTGTTAGCTCATGCTAACTTTTAGACATTTAATATGTGCAACCCTTAAATTGCACATAAATATTGTATTATATTTGTAATTGTTTGTCAATGCTAACAATCTAATTTTTCCTCTCTATTTCAATTTTTATCTCCTTTTTAAAATTATATAAACACGGAAAAAGTGCTAGCAATTTTCATCACTACCACCTTTTCGTAACTATAAATTATTTAGACACTTTTAAATGCAAATTTAAAGCAAGGTCTTTTATCTCCTTAAGCTCTTCTGCCGCGCCTACAATTTTGTCTTCGGGTAACTTTTCTTCAAATGTAATTTCTGCAATAGCATATACTCCATCATTATATTCATAAAGAGTATACTTTCCAGGCAATGTTATATCATGTGCTCCTTTAGTTATTAATTCATACCCATCTTTAAAGTCTACATCAAGTGTAGATAAATACAACTTATTTTCAGATATACTACCACTTATATAGTCTCTTGCAATATAGCCTTCGATAGTACCATCCTTTATGCACACAACACCACTGCCTACATAAATAGTTTCTAAGTCATCATAGCCTTCTTCTATCCGAAGATTAATTTCATAATAAAGCATAAATTATTACCTCTTCTCTTTACTACAAATCAACAAGTTATCTTCAAAATATATTATCACTTTTATGCATTCTTTTCAACATGTGCAATTACATTTTCCACCTTTTTACCACAGTCATTGGAACTTTATAATCTTCTATTAAATCTGCTATCTCTTTTGGAATTCCATTCATAAGCCAATCTAATAAAATATCTTGCTTTACATCCAACTGGTTCTCTGTTTCAAAAATTAGCATATCTACTAATGCTCTTGCGGTCATTTCGACTAAAAATTCTAATTGCTTTGTAAGTTTGGTTGAAGTTCTATGTTTTATAATTTTCTTTAAATAAAATCTCGTTTTATTTAAGATTAATTTCTCGAAGGTTTTATTAGAATCATCATTTATTGCATGCATATAAAAATTCTTTTTCTCTGCTAAAATAGCTATAATATATTTTAGCCAACTTTTTAGGCTAAATTTTTCTTCTCCTGTATAAATTACAGAACCGCAATCTTCTTCATATATCCAATTAATTAAATCTTGTTTATCTAAAAAATACCTGTAAAATACTTGCCTTGATATATCACAATTTACAGTTATATCAGTAATCGTAATTTTATCTATAGGCTTTTTTTCTACTAACTCCATTAATGAACCTGCAATTTTTTTCTTCGTTTTATCACGAACTCTCACGTGCTCACCCCACATATTTTTTTACGAACATCCTAGATATGTAAAAATTTTGTCGGAATTTAAATTTTGTATATTTACTATCTCTTTTTTTACCTATATGATTATACCATATGTAGCAAATCTTTTAAACATAACAGGGGGTAAAAAATGAACACAGTAAAAACAAAAGAGCCAAAAACAACGGTTCAAAAAACTAACACTACAGATAAAACAATTTTATCAATTATAAGGAACGAAAATAAAGAATTAAAAGAAGAAAACTCTAATAAAAATACAATGCTAGCTTCAACGCAACGTGATTATATCGCTGGTGAAGTTTCTAGAGATCTAACACAAAGAGTTTTATTACCAAAGAAAATAGTTGATGCACATAAAGAAGGAATTTTTCATTTTCATGATATGGACTATTTTATTCAACCAATTCATAATTGTTGTTTAGTTAATATAAAAGATATGTTTGAAAATGGCACTGTCATGAATGGTAAATTAATAGAAGAGCCAAAAAGCTTTAGAGTAGCATGTATTGTAATGACTCAAATAATTGCAGTAGTTGCTAGTAATCAATATGGTGGCCAATCTCTTGATATAAGCCATCTAGGAAAATATTTAAGAAAATCACATGATAAGTTAAAAGAAAAATATAAAATTTCTTTTGGAGATACATTATCAGACAAAGAAATAGAAAAAATTGTTAGAATTGGTGTTGAAGAAGAATTAAGATCTGGTGTACAAACAATTCAATATCAAATAAATACATTAATGACTACAAATGGCCAAACTCCTTTTGTTACACTATTCTTAAATCTAAAGAAAGATGACCCTTATATAGAAGAAAATGCAATGATTATAGAAGAAATTCTAAACCAAAGAATTCAAGGTGTAAAAAATGAAGTCGGTGTTTATGTTACACCTGCATTTCCAAAGCTTGTTTATGTTTTGGATGAACATAACTGCTTAAAAGGTGGAAAATATGATTATCTAACAAAACTTGCTGTAAAATGCTCTGCTAAAAGAATGTATCCAGACTATATTTCTGCTAAAAAAATGAGAGAAAATTATGAAGGTAATGTATTTAGTCCAATGGGATGCAGAAGTTTCTTGGCTCCATGGAAAGATGAAAACGGAAATTATAAATTTGAAGGTAGATTTAATCAAGGGGTTGTAAGTATCAACTTACCTCAAATAGGGATTATTGCAAATGGTGATGAAGATAAGTTCTGGAAATTATTTGATGAAAGATTAGATTTATGCTATGAAGCATTAATGTGCAGACATCACGCATTAGAAGGTACTTTATCTGACATTAGCCCTATTCATTGGCAATATGGTGCAATAGCAAGACTTAAAAAAGGTGAAAAAATTGATAAACTATTACATGGTGGTTATTCTTCAATTTCTCTAGGATATATTGGGTTATATGAGCTTACAAAATTGATGAAAGGTGTATCACATACTGATCCTGTTGGAAAAGAATTTGCTTTAAGAGTTATGAAACATTTAAAAGACAAAGTATCAGAATGGAAACAAAAAACAGGAATTGGTTTTGCTTTATACGGAACCCCAGCAGAAAGTTTATGCTATAGATTTGCTAGAATAGATAAAGAAAAATTTGGAGATATTAAAGATGTTACAGACAAAGGATATTACACAAATTCATACCATGTAGATGTTAGAGAAAAAATTGATGCTTTCTCTAAATTAAAATTTGAAAGTGAATTTCAGCCAATTTCTAGTGGTGGTGCAATATCTTATGTTGAAGTACCAAATATGCAAAATAATTTAAAAGCCTTAGAAGAAGTTGTTAAATTTATATATGATAATATTCAATATGCTGAATTTAATACAAAATCTGACTATTGCCAAGTATGTGGCTTTGATGGAGAAATAATTATAAATGATGATAATGAATGGGAATGCCCAAATTGTGGTAACAAAGACCAAAGTAAAATGAATGTGACAAGAAGAACATGTGGTTACTTAGGAGAAAACTTCTGGAATGTTGGTAAAACAAAAGAAATCAAAGCCAGAGTAACACACCTATAGAATTATGAGACGTTCCGAGATTTTGGAACGTTCCTTTTTCCCTGTTTAAATATAAAACGGGATATTAGCAATGTCCCTAAATCCCGAACTTGCTGATATCCCGTTTTATAATGGTTTAAATTTCTTTGTTTCTTTATATTTACCATATTCTTTTGGAATATAATTATCACTCCAATAATGTTTTTCACCTACTGGCTGTTCTTTTTTATTATGCTTTTTATAGCTATTATAATTTGTTCTTTTAGTTATGTTTTGCTCATATTGAATTTTCTTCTTTTCTACTTTATTTTTTACTTTTATTTTATTTTTTCTTTCTAATTTAGGAGCTTTAACATTTTTTAACATTTGCAAATATTCATTTAATCTTTCTGTAATTTTTTTATTTTCCTCTTCTCTATGCAAATATTCTATATGTGGTGTTCTTTTTAATGGCTCCTGTTTTATCTTATTTGTTATTTCTTTATTGTAATTATTATATTGCTTCTGCTTTTTAGTTTCTACTTTATTTTTCTCTTTAGTTTTCTCTTCTTTTACATATTCGACTCTTGCATATGTTTTCTTTTTATTTTGTTCTTTAAGTCTCTTTTGCAATTGTTTATGCTCTTTATCTCTATTCTTTAACTTTTTAATATATTTACTATCTTTATTTCCAATTAATTTATTTATATAGCCATCCGAATATTCTCCTAATGATTCTATATATAATTTAGTTATTTTTTCTGGTTTCATTTTAGCAATAGTTCGTTTTGCATAAAACCTAAAAGTTAAAACATACATTCCTAACTCGTTAAGTTCTACCCTTACTTCTACTGGTTTGTTAGAGATTCTACTAAAATCTCTTTTAATCTGTTCTATTTTTCTTTTTATATCTTCACCAGAATATATTTTAGAATCAAAACAGTATTCTACAGTTTTTGCTTCCATTCTCAAATTACATCAACATCCTTTTTCATCCATTTATGTTAACATATTTCGAGCTAGATTTCAAGGATTTTACCTTATAAAATTAGTTTTAACCGTTTTATTTATTGGTTTATTAATATTATTTTGTTTTCCACTTTCTATACATTTTAAAATCCATGCCATATTTTTTCCTAAATTATACATTGTTTGCATACCTTCTAAATCTTGTACAACTTCTTCTTTATTATTTCCATGTACATTGTTCCAATATGTAGAAGAAACTATTGGCATTTGGCTAATTGTAAAATATTTGTTAAGTACATCAAAAGAAGCAACTGTTCCACCTCTTCTAGCACTTATAATACTTGCACCAGGTTTAAACTCAAATGCTTTTTTCCCTGCATAGAAAGCTCTATCTAAAACAGATAAAATTCTGCCTGATGGATGTGCATAATAAACTGGTGTACCAAATATAAAACCATCACTTTCTTCAGCTTTTTCTATTATTGTATTTACGATATCATCATTAAATACACATCTAGCATTGCCATTTTTAGCACACATTCCACATCCAATACAATCTCTTACAGGAGTTCCACCTAAATTTATAATTTCAGTTTCTATTCCTTCTTCATTTAAGCTTTCTGCTACCTTGCTTAATGCAGTATATGTACATTCTTTTCTTGAACTTCCATTAATTAATAATACTTTCATGTATAATCCCATTCCTTTCTTATATATTAATTATAATCTAGCTAGTTCTTATTTAACATTTACTTATAATATATTTAAAAATACAATTATTTATGCTTTCATTTTCCGGATGAAATTGCACTCCAAATATCCTATCATTATATTCTATAACTTCTATAGTACCATCTTCTGCCCTTCCTACTACTTTTAATGGTTCTTCTACTTGTGGAATTCTATATCTATGAATACTTGGCATGTTTAATACTTCTTCTTTATATAAATTATATAATATACTGTTTTTATCCAATATTACCTTATGTTTTATATCTTCTATATTCTCTCTTGTCAAATCTGCATTTCTGTGACCTTCTATAGGTTCTGTAAAATTATATTTATTCTCTCTTAAATCCTCAAATAGCTCTATAATACTTCCTTTAAAATTTCGTTCTTTCTTTTCTTTGCATAGTAAAAAGTATATAGCTAAGGTTTGCATTCCCATACAGATTCCTAATAGTGGTTTATTATTTTTTACTGCATAATCAACCACTTGTATATGATATGGATGTATTTTTCCGCCACCTGACAATACAAAAGCATCATATTGATTTAAAGTTTCTTCATCAACATATGCACTACAAGGCAATACTCCACTGGCAATAGCTCCAGATTCATTTATTCTTTCTATATAATTATTTATAAAATAATATTTATCTTCATATACAAAATCTGTTTTAAATAAATTATTTGATGCTGGTACAAGTCCTATTATTTTTTTCATCTTATTCTTCCTTCCTTAGATTCTTTTTTCGCAATTATCCAAAATACATGCCAATGTTTCATTTGATGCATTGCAGTTTCTCCATCTCTTTCAATCTCATTTAATTTTAATATTTTAAAATCTTTTAATAGATCTTCTATTTCTTCTTTTTCATAAAATTGGATTTTATCATTTCCAAACCACGAATCATTCTTTCCAAAGAAATTACATAAGAAATATCCATTTTCATTTAAAGAATCTTTTATTTCATCTAGCAACTTGACTAATTCTTCTCTATTACAAAAAGGTAAAGCTTCATACGATATAACTAAATCTGTTTTTGGTAAGTGTGCTTCAGAAAATTTAGCTTGCTGAAAAGTTAACCTTACTTTTTCTTCTGCTGTTAAGTCTTTATATAAAAACTTGCTTACATCTACTCTGTCAATTGCAGTTACATCTATATTATTTTTTACTAAGAAGTCAGTATCTCTTCCTGCACCACAACCTAAATCTATAGCTGTTTTTACAGTTGGATTATTTTTTATAAAATTTATTAATACCTTATGTGGCATTAATTTGCTATTATTTTCAAAAAAATTCATTTTACTTCCAAATCTCCCCATTAATAAAATGTGTTAATGCCATTATAAAAGCTTGCTCTGCTAAATCTATTCTAGTAACTTGTCCATGAGTTAATTGAACTATTCCTCCTTTTGGAGCTTTAATTTCTTTATTTTCAAAAAGTCTTGCAAGCACATAACTTAATTCTTTTTCTTTTATTTCTTCTATATACCTTGCTGGAATTGGATATGCAGGTCCAAACCCAACAGCTCCTTCTTCATCTTTGTTTTCGATGTATACTGTTGTTAAATTTAACCACGTTCCAAATTTATCTGTTATTCCAGATTCCATTGCTACAAAAAAATCCGCTTCTAAATTATTTTCTTTTGCATATTTTTTTAAATTCTTTACTCTGTTTTGTGCACCTTGTAATATCTCATCATTTATTGGTTGATCTGCGACTTCAGATTCTACTCCTATCCCTTCTATTGTTACATCTTCAAAATATCTTTCGAAAGCTTTTTTAGCACCTTCTATTTTTCCTTTGTTTTTAGTTCCGATTAGAATATTCACCTTGTATCACCTTATCTTAATAAATTTTCTAAAACTATAGATTTTGATATATCTAATTCTCGTCTCATATAATCATGATATTTCTTTAGTACTTCACTTTCATCTACTATTTCTCCAGTTTGTATATTAAACCAATACTCGTCATAATAAAAATCATTTGCAACAATTCTTTCATTATTTAGACATATAAAATCTTTTTTAGCTAACATATTAGTTCCTAAAGATACTCCTGAATCTAAATTGCATAAATATGCAAGTGTTGGTTTTATATCTAATTTGCTAACAGGTTTATCTATTCTTAAATTACTAATACCTGGTATTCGCATTCCTGCTAACACTCTAATATAATTTAATTTTATATCTACATCTGTAACATTTCCATCTAGTTCACTTAAAAACTCTATCATTTCGTTATTATACATATCTAGTCCATTGTGATCCCCGTATAAAATTATTACAGTATCATCATATAAATCAGCTTTTTTTAACTCATCTATTAATATACCAAATGCATAATCTGCATAATTTACTGATTCTAAGTAATTTCCAAAGAAAGTATCTTTATATTTTCCAACATCTATACTAACTTTACTTCTATCTTTCAATCCATCTAATGTAAAACCAGTATGTGATGAAGCTGCAACAATATATGATATAAATGGTGCATCATAATTTGATAACTTTTCTACAGCTTGTCTGTATAATAATTCATCTGACAAATATCCCATAACATCTTCTGAAATATCTGCAAACGTATCTTTTAATTCTATATGGTCAACTTCCATATTGTTATATACATTAGTTCTGTTCCAAAAATATCCATGGTTTCCGTGCATATATGAAGTTGTATAATCCTTTTGATGGAACATTTTAAAGATATCATCATAAGTATTTTTATAATATCTACTATATGCCATTCCATTTTCTACAGGATATAGTGATGTAACTGTTGAAAATTCTGAATCTGCTGTTGTAGAATAACTTTGCATATACATATTAGAAAGTCTTATATTTTCATTTATAAATTTATTTAGGTTTGGTGTTATTTCTTTACCATTTATTGTTTTATTTAGTACAAATTCTTGCATAGATTCTAATTGAAGAATTATTACATTTTTTTCCTTCCATTGCCCCTTCTATATCTATGTAACTTTCTTCGTATTCTTGATTATATTCCTCTTTTAATGAATTATATTCGTTCATAACTTCATCTTTATTTCTGTATTTTGCTTGCTTAGAACCATCTATAGCATTTACTATGTCTGATATGTGATAACCATAAATTGTTGCTTTCTTTATTTGTGTGTCTCTATTATATGGGTCCTCTAAAGCTTTTTCATTTCCATCTATCGCTGAAGTAATAAATGTATATATTGCCAATATGCCTACTATTGTTCTAATAACAATATATTGTACTTTATTTTTTGGACCTTTCTCTATTTTTATAAATTTTGTTAAAAATAGAACTATTAATACTAATATATCTATAAAATAAAGTATTTGGTGTAGATTTAATAGCATTGGTAATGTTGACATTATTTCTTCGCCATATTGAAGATTAGTTATTTGTAATACTGATAAAACATTACTTGAATAAGTATAATAAATATTGTCTGCAAACAAAATTATACTTATTATTATATCTAGTATTATTCCACCTATATTTCTTCCTTTTTTTGGTAATAAGTACAATATTCCAAATAGTGATAAAATATATATTATACTACTTTGTATTGTTTTTATATCAATTCTTTCATTTATACATACTGTACTTTTATAAAATAATATTGTTTTTAAAATTACAAAAATCGCAAGTATTATAATGAAAAAACTAGAATTTATAACCTTATTTAATATTTCTTTTGTTTTTTCTTTCACATTTTTCTCCTTTTTTCGACAATTATTTCAATAAATATACCATATTTTTTAGTACTTTTCTAGTCATAATTAATTATTACAATATTTTTGTATTTCTTCTAAATCCAGTCTAACTAGGTGTCTAAGTTGAATAATTAACATAATTGTGGTATAATTAAATTTGACTATAAACTGTTGCATTGTATTTGGTATCAATTGATATTTTGCAACTAGATTGAAAAGGAGAATATTATGATGACAAACAACAACATGAAAAGAAACGCAACTATCAACCCTGGCAAAACAGCTCAGTCTAGCTTTGCTTCTGTGACTTCTATCCTTCCGAAAACTACAACACCTCAGTCTACATCAACGATTAAGCGGATAAAGGATTGGTGGAGGAGTCGCTTTGGTACAAAGGAGGCTCGGAAGGCTACTGCTAAAGCTGTTAGTCGTAGCATAGATAATGCCATCGCTAGTTTTGCAAGAGCAATGAAATTCAACTTATTACTGGCTCTGGTGGCCATGCTCGTTGTTAATTTCTGTCCCGATGTTGCAAACAAATGCCCAGTTTTCTTCCAATTGTGTGAAGGAATCCTGGTATTTTACGAGTTCGTATTAAGGGCAACCTTTACTGCAGTTAAGGCTTTAATTCAGCTCTTTACGCTGAACTTACCTGCTGCAGGAGATACTCTCTCAAATGTATTCGCAGAAGCCGGAAGACTTCTTACAGAACTGGTCAACTGGGTTCAGGCAATTACGTTCTAAGAAACGCATTACGCAAAAAATCTCTTTTAAATCTTTATCCCCGCCACGCTGTGACGGGGCATTTCTTTTTGTTCTAACAAAAGAAACAGGGATTTAAGGAACGTCCCCAAAATCCCTATTCTACACTCTTTAAACTACTAATCATATCTATTTTCTTTAATGCAAAATATGTAATTACATTTACTATAATTGTAAAGACAATAGTAATTAATATTGCATATAAATAACTTAAAGGATTTATTACTTTGGCAAATCTAAGCATATTTATTTCACATGTTCCTATTATAAAATAATTTAAGAAATATCCACCAATTAATCCTAAAGCAATTCCTATTATTGTTAATAATACTGTTTCTCTTGTTACATAAGTATATACTTCTTTATCATAAAAACCTAATACCTTAATCGTTGCAAGCTCTTTTTGTCTTTCACTAATATTTATATTAGATAAATTATATAATACTACGAATGCTAGTAATCCTGCAGAAACAATTAATATTACTACAACATAATTTAATGAGCTAATTGTGTCATCTAATACAGATTCTGCTGTAGAATTTAGAGATACTGTAGAAACCATACCACCATCTAATAGCGTTCTAGAAAGTTCTTCTTGCTCTTCATCTGATAAATTTTCTGCTTTTACTAATAACACATTTGTATTATATGTTTCTCCATATAAGCTTTCATACATATCTTTAGTCATATATATATAATGTGCAATATAATTTTCTGTTATTTTAGATACTTTAACTTCTTTATTTTCCTGTGATGTTCCTTCTAATGTTATTGTATCTCCTTCTTTTACATCTAATAATTGTGCTAATTTATCTGTTAAAATAACTCCATCTGATGATAAGTTGACTTCCTGTTTTTTGTTATTTATATCATTTATTGTAATTACATTTTTTAATTCATCTGTACTTTGAGGCACTACTATTTGTATATCCTCTGAATATTCATTGTGATTAGCAGTATCTGCTAACATATATGTTTCTACAACATTATCAACTTTTTCAGTATTTTGTAATTCTGTAATAACACTTTGCTTTTCTTCTTCATTTAAACTACTCTTCATACTAACTTGAAAATCGTATAAAAATACTTTTTCATATTGATTTGGTAATATTACAGATATAGAATCTTTTATTCCAAATCCAGTTAATATTAATGATGTACATCCAAATATACCTATAATTGTCATTAAAAATCTCTTTTTATATCTAAAGATATTTCTAACTGTAACTTTTTGTGAAAAGTTTAATCTTTTCCAAATAAATTTTACTCTTTCTAAAAAAACTCTCTTTCCAACTTTAGGAGCTTTTGGTCTTAATAAATTTGCTGGTTTTTCTTTTAAATCTCTTGCTGCTGCATATATCGTAGCACCTACAATACAAATATATATAAGAGCTAATCCAAATGATGAATGTTCGGAGTTAAGTCCTACTACAAATTCTGGAATTGTATACATCATACTATACATCATCCAAATAATTCTTGGAATTAGTTGTAATCCTATAATTATTCCTATTACTCCACCAATTATACAAGCTAAGCTAGAATACAATATATATTTAAACATTATTTGAGCTTTGTTATATCCTAAAGATTTTAATGTTCCTAATTCTGTTCTATCTTCTTCTACCATTCTTGTCATTGAAGTTAATGACACCAATATTGCTATTGCAAAGAATACTATTGGAAATACAATACTTAAACTATTTATACTCTCTGTGTCTTGTATAAAACTTACATATCCACTATTCTGATTTCTATCTAATATGTACCATTCTGCACTCTCTATTTCATTAACCTTTTCCTTTGCATCAATTAATTCTGTTTCTGCATCTGCAATTTTTGTATTAAATTCCTCTTTTTGTGTATTCAATTCTGCTTCTGCTGTCTGTATTTCTTGTTTCGAAGTTTCTAACTCTGCTTTTGCGTTACTTATCTGTGTTTCTGTCTTCTTTTTGGAACTTGCTAAATTTTTTTCTTGTTTACTTACTTCTGCTTTTGCTGATTTAATTTTGGCTTGAGCATCACTTATTGCGTTATTGGCAGAATTTATTTGATTATCTATTTCTGTAATTCCTGCTTGCAACTGTGTTTTGCTTGTTTCTAATTCTGCTTTTTGTTTTTCTAACTCTTGTTTTTTAATATTTAATATAGCTCTTTCTTCTTCAGTTAAACTGTTATCGTTTAATTTATTTAATACATCATTATATGCTTGTGTTACTTGTTCTAGTGATTTAGCTACTGTTTGTAGTGTTGAAGTCAACTCTGCCTTTTTAGTATTAGCCTCGTCTATTTGTGTTTGTGCATTTTGTCTTTGTTCTTCTAGAGTTTTCTCATTTCTTTCTATTTCAGCTTTTGCACTTTGAATTTTCTTTTCTGCATCTGCAAATTGCTTATTCGCTGATTCTTCATTTTCTTTTATCTTGTTTTCTCCTTCAGATATTTTATCTTTTCCATCTTGTAATTTTGCCTCTGCATCTGCTATTTGTTTTTCTCCATCTGCTTTTTGTGTATTAAATTCGCTCTCTGCTTTTTCTATTTCTTTATTTGCTTCATTTATAAGTTCATTATACCTTGCAGTTTCTCTTTCTTCTTTTATTTCTTCTATTTTATCTTTTGTTTCTTCTACATAGTTTTCATATTTAGTAGTGCTTGTAGTATATTTTTCTGCATCTTTTAAAGTAACATATATTTCTGTATATGTATCTGATTCTATATTATCTCTTGAAACATATATAAAATTATTTATTATTCCTGATCCTAAACTTGTAGTTCCTCTTTCTCTTGATATGTATAATGGGCTTTCTACAGTTCCTACTATTTTTAAATTTAATTCTTTAAGAATTTCATTATCTTCATTAGCTTCTAATGTTATAGTATCTCCAATCTTTTTATTAGCTTCTCTTAAAAATGATTGCTCTACTATACATTCATTGGCATTTATAGGCATGCTTCCTTCTATTAATATTGGTTTGTTAACATCTTCTATTGTTAATATTTTAGATACTAGTTCTTTATTATTAACTTTTACTAAAATATCCTCTGAATATGTACCATAAACAGCTTCTACATTCTCTATATTTTTTATAGCATCTATATCACTATTTGTAAGTCCTAATGTAGACATTATTTGTATATCATATACATTCTGGTCTTTATAATATTGGTCTATAGTGTCTACCATGTCTGGAGATGTAGCTCTTAGACCTGCAAAAAAGCCTACTCCTAATAGTGCTATAAGTAAAATAGAAATAAATCTTTTATATGAATTTTTTATTTCTTTAAAACTATTTTTAAGTAGTGCTTTTTTCATACTTCCACCTCCTTATTACCATTCTATCTCCTCGATTGGTGTTGGATTTTCGTTTATTATCATATCCTCTGCAGTTCCATTTTTAAATTTAATAACTTTGTCTGCCATTGGAGCTATTGCTCCATTATGAGTAATTATTATAACAGTCATATTTTCTTTTCTAGACATATCTTGCAATAATTTTAAAATTTGTTTACCTGTTTTATAGTCTAATGCTCCTGTTGGCTCATCACAAAGCAACAACTTTGGATTTTTAGCTATAGCCCTCGCAATAGCAACTCTTTGCTGTTCTCCTCCAGATAATTGTGATGGAAAGTTGTTCTTTCTATCAGCTAACCCTACCTTTTCCATTACTTGTTCTGTATTTAAAGATTTCTTACATATTTGTGTTGCAAGTTCTACGTTTTCTATTGCTGTTAAATTTTGTACCAAATTATAAAATTGAAATACAAAACCTATATCTTCTCTTCTATATTTTATTAAGTCCCTATTTTTTAATCTGGTGATTTCTTTATTATCTACTATAACCTTTCCAGATGTAGCATTATCCATGCCACCTAATATGTTTAAAGCTGTAGTTTTACCTGCCCCACTTGGACCTACTATTACAACTAATTCTCCCTTTTCTATGCTTAAATTCGCATTACTTAAGGCGTGTATTACAACTTCTCCCATTTTGTAGTCTTTACATACATTTCTAAATTCTATATATGACATAATAATCACTCCTTTGTTAAGTAATTATATAGAGCTTCACATCCTTTTAGTACTTCATCATATGTTTTGGAAAAATTTCCTGTGTACCAAGGATCTGCTATATCTTTTTTCTCATTTGTAAAATCCAATAATTTATATACTTTATTTTCTGTATCTTTTCCTACAATTGCTTTTATCCTTATAATATTGCTATTTTCCATACCAATTATATAATCATATTTATTATAATCTTCTTTTTTTAGTTGTTTAGCTCTATGCTTCTGAAATTGTACATTATGTTCAAGCAATTTTTCTTTTGTACCATAATGCATATCATTTCCAATTTCTTCTGTACTCGTTGCGGCAGAAGAAATGTAAAAGTTTCTCTCTTGCCCATTTTTTGCTACTATGTTTTTAAAAACATACTCTGCCATTGGAGATCTGCATATATTTCCAAGGCATACAAATAGTATTTTTTGCATATTATTTCCTCCTATAAAGATTGTATCATACTTTTATGTCCATTTGGTAAATTTCACAAAATTTTCCAATATTACTTTTTTTATATTTTTTTATTACATTTTCGTAACAAAAATGTTGACAATTTTTAATATTTACTCTATAATGAATTTATATTATGAAAAATACTAAAGATTTTTGACATAGATACTATAGATAAAAAGGAGAGAAATACAATGGAAAATTATAATAAAACTGATTGTTTAGCATTAACAATCAGAAAAGAGCATAGGTTAGTAGTTATTAACAAAGCAGTTAAGAAAACTATAACAATTTCTGTTAAAACAATCTTAGCAGCAATATGTTTAACTTTACTAAATGTCTTTGTTTAATTATATATTCAATACAAAAGACACTCTTTACAGAGTGCCTTTTACTTTATTCCTAATTACATATTAAAAGAAGTGCCTCTATTTTATTAAGAAGCACTTCTTTTTAACTTTCACTAGCATTTATAATAATTTGATCATTAGCCACAATTATATTTAGAATATTTTTACCTTCATCTGGTTTTAACCTTTTTTGATTATTTTCAAAATATTTCTTTAGGTCTCTACTCATATTATTTTCTATTTGTGCTAATGATATCTCTTCTGCATTTTCTTGCTTTTCTGCTTTTTCTATTTTTTTATCGCTAATATTTATATCCACTTTAACAATCTCTCTATCATCTACTTTATAATATAAGCTTGTAGTTCCTTTTTCTAAACTTTCTAATTTATAATGAGCCTTTACTAACTGCATATTTCCCAAATCTAAATGTTCTATTATTTCATTATTTAAATCATTTAAAACTAATATATCCGAAGATATCTTTTTGTCTGAATTACTAATTTTTACTTCATTATCTGTTCTAGTGTTTATATTAGTAATTATAAAGTATCCTACTATTAATATAATAATTATGACAAAGAAAACCAATACTTTTCTTTTATCTATCTTTCTTGAATCTCTACGCCTTTTTTTTTGGTGAGGATTAGATTTTTCTGATGTTTTATATCTCTTTGCCAAAATATTTCCTCCTTATTAAAAATCTTAAGTTTTATTATATATAAAAGGTAGAAAGTACTTTCTACCTTTTATACTTTTGTGATTATTTTGTAATTTTTATACTTATAACATCTACATTTGAATGATTTCCAGAGGTATCTATTGCTGTATATGCTATTTTATATTCTCCTACTTTAGATGTATCTACTTTATCTACTGCTGGATATGTTAAGTTTCCATTTTCATCATAGTAATGAATTGTAATTTTATAATCATTAGCATTTATATATGCATTATCTGTTACGGTTGCTCCTAATTCTTCGTATTTATCCCCAACTTTTAATGTTTGACTTTTTCCATTTGCTTTAACTACTGGATTAGTTGTATCTTTAACAATTAATGTTCTTACTACTATTTTTGTATTTCCAGATTTGTCTGTATATTGATAACCAATTCTATATTCTCCTGGTTGTTTAACATCTACTTCAGATAAATGAGATTTTTTCAATTCTCCGTTTACATAATAGTTAATATTTGTATATTTAAAATTCTCTATAGTATCATCCGAATTATCTGTTACAGTCGCACCTTCATCTTTATAAGGCGTTCCAGCTTCTATTGTTATATTTTCGTCTCCATTTAATTTAATTGTTGGTTTTGTTGTATCTACAACATATAGAAGTCTTGTTGCTTGTTTTGAATTTCCAGCTTTATCTATATATATATAAGCTATTTTATATAGTCCTGTTTTTCTAGTATTTATTTCTGTTAATCTTGATTCAGTTACTTTATCTGATTTAGGATCTGCATAATAATTAGCATAAGTAAATTTATATGCATTTGATATTTCTTCTCCATCATCTACTACAGTTGCACCTTGATCATTATATATTGATCCTGCTTCTATTTCAATTGAAGATTCACCATTTAAAGCAACTGTTGCCGGTGTTTTGTCAAATATTACTGATGTATTAATATCTTCATCTGTAATTATGTCTCCTTCATTTCCAGCTAAATCTTTAAATCCATAAACTTCAAATGTAACTTTTCCTTCTTTCATATCATCTGTCATTTTTAATTTTCCAGCATATGTTATTCCATTCTCATTTGAACCATTTTGGAAAGTATCTACATCTATATCATTAATCTTAATTTTTGGTTCTACTGACAAGCTGTCTTTAATTTTTACATATACCCAAACTTCGTCGTCAACTTTTGCATAACTCTTATCAAATTTAGAATTACTATTTATTCTAACACTATATGGTACAGGTTTTTTAGAATCATAATAGAATGTATATGAACTTGGATTTCCTGCTTTATCAGTTACTGTTATAGTATTATATCCTTGTTTCAAGTAATCTTTTATTGTGTCATAACTTATGTCGCCATCTTTAATAATTTCTGTGTCACCATTTAAATCATAAGAAACTATTCCATAATTATCTGTAACTGTAAAACCAATTCTGCTATAAAATTCTGTTCCATTCTTATCTTTGTTTCCTACTGAATCAGCTGTTGGTTTTATTGAAGGAGCTGTTTTATCAATTGAAAAAGTAACTTCTATTTTGTTATATGCTTTGTCTATTACTTCTACTGTATATGTTCCTTCTTTTGTTATTTCAAATGTTTTTTCATTTACTGTTGTCCAATTTCCTGTTTCATCTTTATATTTTATGTTATGAACATTTGCTTCTTCTACTACTACTTTTACATTTGTTCTAAAATCATTATCAATTCCTGTTCCTTCTAATCTGATTACTGGAACTGTTTTATCTATTGTAAATGTAACTTCTGTTCTATTATATGCTTGGTCTATTACTTCTATTGTATATGTTCCTTCTTCTGTAAATGTTATTTCTTTTTCATTTACTGTTATCCATCTGTCACTATTTTTTCTGTATTTAATATTATGAACATCTGCTTCTTCTATTGTTGCTTTTACATCTGTTCTGAAGCTATCATTTACTCCTGTTCCTTCTAATTTTATTACTGGAGCTGTTTTATCTATTGTAAATGTAACTTCTGTTTTGTTATATGCTTGGTCTATTACTTCTACTGTATATGTTCCTTCTTCTGCAAATGTTATTTCTTTTTCATTTACTGTTATCCATCTGTCATTATCTTTTCTGTATTTTATGTTATGTGCATTTACTTCTTCTACTACTACTTTCACATCTGATCTGAAGTTATTATTTACTCCTGTTCCCTCTAATCTGATTACTGGAGCTGTTTTATCTATTGTAAATGTAACTTCTGTTTTATTATATGCTTTGTCTATTACTTCTATTGTATATGTTCCTTCTTCTGCAAATGTTATTTCTTTTTCATTTACTGTTATCCATCTGTCACTATTTTTTCTGTATTTAATATTATGAACATCTGCTTCTTCTATTGTTGCTTTTACATCTGTTCTGAAGCTATCATTTACTCCTGTTCCTTCTAATTTTATTACTGGAGCTGTTTTATCTATTGTAAATGTAACTTCTGTTTTGTTATATGCTTGGTCTATTACTTCTACTGTATATGTTCCTTCTTCTGCAAATGTTATTTCTTTTTCATTTACTGTTATCCAT
>ERZ780157.1341-NODE-1341-length-27166-cov-11.412342_pt1 | contig 27166 bp, 9 predicted proteins | sample MGYA00511169_ERZ780157 | MGnify/ENA primary metagenome ERZ780157 (study PRJEB29588, sample SAMEA1965149) | human gut metagenome | biome: human gut; feature: human-associated habitat; material: faeces | place: Denmark | collected 2008/2010 ... | reverse complement strand
TAAATATATATGATAATAATAATAATTTAATAGCTACGATAAATAAAAATACGCAGAAAAATTCTAATGGTGAATTAGAAGTAGTATATCCAAATGCCCAGACTAATATAAGGATAGAAATTAGTAAACCTCAAATAGAAGGTGTATTGCAATTAAGAAACTATAAAGTAATAGAGGCAAAATTAAATTATAATTTAAGCCAAATTAAGGATTTTTATGCAATAAGAGAAAAAGTTAATATATCAGAACAATATGAAGGATTATTAAATTTAAATGAAACTTATACTAAAATAGACTTACAAATGGATAATACAGAATTAATGCCTTTTGTAGATAATAATGTAAATTTAACATTAAATTTAGTGACAAACAGTAACGAATATGATTTATTTAAAAATCCAGAGATAAGAATTAGATTACCAGAAGAAGTTGAAAGTATTAATATAGGAGAAATTTCTTTAGTATATAATGAAAAATTAAAATTTGAATATGCTCGTTTAGAAGAAAATGACAGAGTATTAGTTTTAAAACTAACAGGAGAAGAAACAAATTATAAATTGGGCATTCAAGAAGGAACTAAAATAATAATCCCTGCAGTAATAAGATTAAGAGATACTGTTCCAAGTAAAAGTAGTAGCATAAAACTAACATATTCAAATGAATTAGCTAAAGCTACGGAGTATAGTAAACAAGGGAAAGATAGTTCGGAAGTATCATTTAATATTGTGGCAAAATCCGGATTAATCACAATAAGCGAATTGAGCGGATATAATGGAAATGAAACAAAAAGAACTCTAGATGAAAATGCTATTAATGGACAATTAGAAATAGGAGCAACAGAGAAGGAAGCAAAAATCGAAACAAAAGTAGTAAATAATTTTAATGTAGATTTAGCCAATGTACAAATTATTGGGAAAATTCCATTTAAAGATAATAGGGATATTCATGGAAATAATTTAGGAAGTACATTTGATGCAACGTTAAAAGAAAATTTAAAAATACAAGGTGTGGATGCTAAAGTTTTTTATTCAGAAAATGATGAAACAGATGCTGAGAGCAGTTCTTGGAACGAGAATGTATTAGACATTAATAATGTAAAGTCGTTTAAGATTGTATTAAACAATACATTAAAAAAAGGCGAAAAATTCAGCTTAGGATATTCAATAAATATACCTGCTAATTTGCAAGCAAATGAAAAAACTTATGCAAGTGCAACAATTAAATATGAATTAAATAATCAAGAAAAAGATATAACACAAATAATTGGATTACAAACACCTAGTATAGCAAAGGAAAATAATGAGGTAGGAGAGACAGCAGAGGAAGAATTACAAATAAAAGTAAAAGAACTTTTAGGAAATCAAGAAATACAAAACAATAGTAATGTACATGAAAAAGAAGTACTAAGATTTGAGATAGAAGCAACAAATAATTCTAATTCGGATATTTCAAATATAAGTATAGACGCAGTTATACCAAATGAGGCTACATTTTTAGAAAGAAATGCAGATGCAGTAGTAGGTATAGGTGAAGATAGTGTACCTGTATTTAGTGAAGATAAAGACAAAAGAAATGTTTCTTTTGAAATAGAGAATTTAAAAGTAAGCGAAACTCAAAAATTTGTATATGAAATTAGAATAAATGAACTACCAGAAAATACGACAACAGGAAAACTAGGTTTTGACATTTTATTTAAAATTAATAATGAAGTTCAAAAACAACAAAAAATAGAGAATAATATAGTAAAAGGTATTATTGAAACAGAATTAATGGTAGGACAAAGGACATCTGTACTTGATGTACAAGAATATACATATTTTTATAAAATAGTAAATCGTACAGGTGAAGACTTGAAAGATATTTCAGCTACAGTAGAAATACCAAGTATATTAGAAACAAGTGAACCATTAGTTATAGAAAATGGGTTAGTAAATGAAGATGATGATCCTGAAAACAGTACAGTTAAATTAGAAAATAATATACTAACTTGTAATGTGAAGGTCTTAAATGTAGGTGAGGAAGCTTGGTTCCAAGTAAGAGGAAAATTAAAATCCTTTGATTCACCTAAACTACAAATAATAGCAAGTGCTAATACGTATGTTCGAAATGATACATATAGATCAAATTTAGCAATTATAGAATTAGAGGGAGCAGATGTTTCTATTTCAAAGTCATCACCAACAGCAAACCAAGAAGTTAGAAACGGTGACACTATTACATATAATATTAGTGTAACTAACAATAGTGAGGACATAAATTCTCAAGCATATATTGTAGATACATTACCAAAAGAAGTAACAGGTCAAACATTACAATTTAATCAATTTTCTTATGAAAATGTTGGAGTAGATGAAAGTTTTAAAGAAGAGAACAAAGAAGTGGATCTTAGTGTAACTATTGAAGATGAATCTGGAACAGACACAAGTAAAGTAACACCAAGCTATGATAAAGAGAAAAATATAATAACTATACCAACAATGATACCAGCAGGAAAAACTATAAATATTACAATTATAGTTTCAGTAGAAAATATAACACAAGATACAATCTTATCTAATGTTGCAACTGTTAAAGGAGATTTAATTGTAACAACAACTTCAAACGAAGTTATCCATTATGGTAAAAAAACAGAAGATAGCACTGATCCAGATGATCCAAATAATCCAGAACAACCAGATGATACATATAGTATAAATGGAGTAATATGGTTAGATGATAACGAAAACGGAGCTTTAGATAATAATGAAGATTTACTAGAAGGAAATGAAATAATGATAGTAAATGCTGATACATCCGAAATCGTTAAAGATTCTACAGGTGCTGAAATAAAAGTTACATCAACCAATACTGGGTATACAATAAGTGGTTTAACTGCAGGAAGATATATAGTGATATTTAAATATGATAGAAATGTATTTAAAATTACTAATTATAGACAAGAAGGAGTAAGCGAAAATTTAAATTCAAAAGCTATTTCAGGAACCGCAGTTATAAATGGCAATACGGAATATGTGGGAATGACAGATGTAATAGAAATCTCAAATAATAATATTAATTCAATAAATATGGGATTAATAAAATTAGGAAATTTTGATATAGCAATCGAAAAAACTATTAGTACGATAAGAACAGTAAATCCAAAAGGAAAAGAACAAAATTATACATATGATAATGAAAAAATAAGTAAATTAGAAGTGTCTGCTAGGAATCTAGTAGGAACAAATGTGTATATAGGATATACCATAAAGATTTCTAATAATGGAGAATCAAAAGGATATATATCAGAACTTGTAGATGAGCTACCAGATGATTTACAGTTTGATAAAACATTAAACACTGGTTGGTATGAAGAAAACGGAAAATTATATTATATAGATATCGATGATATAGAAGTTGGGCAAACTAAGGAAATACCATTAATTTTAGTAAAAAAATTAACAAATGATAATTTAGGCATAACAAATAATATTGCAACAGTTAGTGCTACAAGCTCTAATAATGTACAAGATAATAATTTGGATAATAATAAGTCCAATGCACAGTTGATTATTGGAACAAGTACAGGAAGGATAGTACTAAATATAGTTGGAATAATATTATTATTAGGAATTATAGGAGTGGGAGTATATGTATTAAGAAAATATAATATAGAAAGGAGGTAAAGTATGAGAGTTATAAAAAGAATTATATTGATATTAATTTGTCTTTTAGCTAGTTGTATATTTTTCAATATAGATAAGGTGTCTGCTCAAGACGCGCCTTTTTCAGAAGAACCTAGACTGAATAGAAATTCGACAGGTTTGAATATACACTATATGGACTTAATAGAATATAATGATGGAGCGAATGGTGGTATAGGAACACCAAGACCATACAATTGTACGGAAAGAAATGCTGTAGTAAAAAAATATCAATGCAGTTGGGGTGGACATTATTATAAAGTTACTGCTGTAAATACAATTTCAGAAAGTAAAACTGGTAAATCACCCAATATTACTTCTGCTACAGGAAGTGTATCATGGAAAAAATATAATAGTGATACATACCAAGTTGGTCCATATAGGGTAAACTTTTCTGGAAGTATTGATAAAGTAACAATTTATACAGATAAGGGTTCTGTATCATTAAGAAATAATTCTACTTCGGCAGATGGTAAATATAGTGTAAGTAATATAACAAATGGAAATAACTTTTACATATATATAAAAAAGTCTACAGGAGTAAAAAAGATTAATAGTGTAAATGTATCAGTAAAAAGTCAAGTTACATATTCACAATATAATCAATATCTTTTAACATGCTATCAAACAACAGGAACTCATTATGATGCAATTCGTGGAAAACAATATAAATGTAAAGATGTTGGTTGGGTACAAAAACTAGAACATTATCAACATGATTCTACAACTAAAACAGAATCAGACAGTGTTAAATTACCCGGAGCACTGGGAATAGTAGAATTACAAATATATAAAAGAGACAAATATTTTCAAAATGTAGGAGTAGCAGGAGCAAAATATGAACTATGGAGTGATGGTAAGAAACAATATTCTGGAACAACTAATAAGGATGGTTACTTAAAGTTAGATGAAGTATTAATAGGAGATTATACGATAAAAGAAGTGTATGTTCCATATGGATTTGATATTTCAGGATATGCTACTATGAACGGAAAAACATATACAGATGTTAAAAATATGAATGTAAATTTAGATGATGACTCTACAATGTATGTATATAATGAAAGTTACATAGATCTGGGAGGTAAGGTGTTCCTAGATGCCAAAACAGGTAAAGCGAATGGACCACCTAATGGATATTATGATAGTGGAGATAAAAATCTTCAAGGAATAGAAGTGAAACTGTACCGAGCAGATAATAATCAAGAAATACAAACAAAATATACGGATGGTAATGGAGAATATAAATTTACGCATTGTTCTAAAGCGTATAATTATTATATTAGATTTAAATATAATGGACAATTATATGAAGCAACAACCTATAATGAAACATCAGCTGCCGCAAAATTTAGATCGTATGCAACAGAAGGGTTAACTGAAAGAAGAGCATTCAATAATAAATTTACGCCAGTAAATGCAAGCCATAAAGTGCCAAATTGGAGTGATACTTCTAATAGTGAATTTATAATGTATGCATATACAGGTTCAAATGGTCCAAATAATAAGAAAACGTATGGAAAAAATAATACAGACGACGAATTAAAAAATATCAATTTAGGTATTAAAGAAAGAGATATATTTGACTTAAACTTAAGAAAAGATTTAGTAAAAGTTGATGTTTCAATAAATGGAAAAAGTCATACTTATGAATATAATGGACAAGGAGAAGAGTTAGAAGTAAATATAAGAGGTACAGATGTACCAGATTATGAAAGAAAATTAAGAAAAGCAGATTTACTATATAAAGCAGATAAAAAATACGATTCGGATTCAGACAAATTACAAGTGTATGTAACATATAAAATACAAATAAAGAATCAGTCAGTAGGTAAAATTACAGGATATGTACTAGATTTAAATGATTATATGGATACATCATATCAATTAGTAAATTCTTATGATGAGAACGGAAAAGCTATAAGTTGGAGCTCTGCAGGTAGTGTATCAGGAAATAATAAAACATATAATAAAATTCATACAACTAGTTTAGCAAACGAAGGAATAACAGATAAAAAATGGATTTTTATGCAATATAAAGTTTCAAATGATACTTTAAGAGAAGTTTTAGAAAAAGGACAGACAACAGAAGAAAATTTTGCAGAAATTGCAGGATACAGAAATACGTATACAGATACGAGAAAAGATACAGAAGGAAGAGTAATGGCAAATGCAGGAGAAAATGCAGGTCTAATTGATCGTGACTCAACACCAGATAATATGAATCCAACATCAGCTAATGTACAAAATTTCGTAAAACAATCTAAGACAAATGCTTATCAAAATTTATCTGGAGAAGAAAAAACAAAACGTAGTACTGCTGTATTTGAAGATGATGCAGATGCTGCACCAGGTTTAAGATTAATAAGAGATGATATAGCAAGAACAATATCTGGTACAGTATTTGAAGATATACCACTTCAAGAAAAATTAAAAAATAATGAAAGAATTGGTGATGGACAATATACAAGTGGAGAAAATATTGTAAATAAGGTAAAAGTAGAATTACTTTGTCAGAATAATGCAGATGTAGATACTTTAAATAAAGTAGAAACAAGAAGTAATACAGATGGAAGTTATACATTATCAGGATATATTCCAGGAGATTACTTAATTAAATTTACATATGGAGATTATGAATGTTTGGTAAATCCACAACAAAATAATCAAATGTATACAGGTCAAGATTATAAATCTACAATATATACAGAAGGTAACTACAAAGATTTATATTGGTATAATAATACTTCACCACGTAATAATGATGCTGTGGATGATTATGATAATAGAAGACAAGTAGTAAATTCTTATAGTAAAGATTACAAATATGACATTGCCAAAGTGTTAAATGCAACAAGAACAAATAACTCAGACTTATTAGCAACACTTGCAGAAAAAACATACATGACAGCTAATACAGCAAAAATGGCAATGGAAATAGAATATTTAAAAAACGAAAAAACAGCATATAAAGTACAAAATATAGACTTTGGCATAATAGAACGACCAAGAACAAAAATAGTCTTAGAAAAGAATGTATCACATATAAAATTAACATCAACAGATGGTACAACAATATTTGATACAAGCCAATCAGCACCAAACTTAACATGGAAAGAAAATAAATATAATGATATAGGAAATATGGTATCTACTGGATTAGTACAAGGTATCGTAGATGAAAACTTATTATATGGATCTAGTTTAAATGTAAAATATTCTATAGAAATAAGGAACCATAGTGAAGTAGATTATAACGAAAAATCATACTATGTTACAGGTGTAGTTAAAGATAAGACAACAAGGAATAGAATAGAGCCAACAAGTATAATTGAATATGTACCAAATGTATTACAGTATGATGTAGAATTAACAAAAGCAAATGGAAAAATAAAAACAGATGTAACAAATTCAGCAGGAAATAGTTCTTCATCAGAAGTAGGAATAGAAGGAAATAATAACTTATGGAAAATACTAGCAAGTAAAAGAGAAAATGAAAGACTTCCAGATTCTTATAGGGATACTTTATTAGAAGCAGGAGCATTTGATGAAGCAAAGAAATCTATAGATGAAATTTTAGTTACAGATTTAAATCAAGCAAGAGAAAAATTGGCAAGAAATGACAAAATAGAATTGACAGATGTACTAACACTTACAAGAGTTATTGCAAGGACAGAAGATACATCAAATACTGATGAAATGCAAAATATAGCAGAAGTTATAAGATTAACTATAGATAATGGAAGAAGACCATATTATGAAGATACCACTAACACAGAAGTAATAGAAATACCAGGAAATACTTATCCTTCAACATTAAAAAACATAGAGGAAGTTGATACAGGAAGAGCTGAAGTTTTAACATTTGTAGTACCATTTGGTGAAAATAAACAATTAACATTAATAATAATTGCTATAGTCAGTTTAGGAATATTAGCAACAGGAATTGTTCTAATAAAGAAAAAATTTTTATAACAATTTATAAAATATAATAGGAAATTTATAATTTGCCAAAAATACTAATTAAATATCGCGAAAGACTATATTTTATCTAGTCTTTTTGCGATATATTTTTTTATTCAAAAAATATTACAAAAACGAGAAAAAAAAATAATATTTTTGTAATATTTTAATGAATTGTTCATCCGTAAATAGAATTAATACAAAAAAAGGAGAGAGATAAAAGTATCTTGAAATAAAGATGATATCTTGCTATATTAAAATTAAATAGTTTTATGCAAAATATGAGGGGTGTTCCTATGAAAAAAGAAAAGAAACTAAGTATATGCGGTAAATTTATTTCAGCATTAATTATCGTAATGGTAATTATATCTTCTTATGGAACTTTTCTATCAGAAGTAGCTGCAGCAGTTAGCGAGTATGAGAATCAAAAAACTGAGGCAGGAGATAGAAAGGTTAATTTTGATGCATATTTAAAAAACGGGGAGAATAAAGTTCATAAAGCTGAAGTAAATACAAAGGATGAAAGTTATTTGTATTTCAACATTTCATTGCAAGAAGGAATTATTCAAAACGCTAAAATTAGTTTAAATAATCCGAACTTTGCAATAAATTATGAGGAATTGAAGGCAAATACACTTATAAAAAATGTAAATGAAGCTGAAAACAGTATAGAACTAAATCAACTATCAGAAAATGTAGAAATTCCTGTAAAAATAAGTTATAAAGCTAGCGATAAAATTAACTTAACAGATTTGGAAAGAGACACAGAAATAACATTTGAAGGAACATATACAGATAGCCAGAAATCAAATAAAAATATATCTGGAAAGATATCTGTAAATCTAAAATGGAGTTCTACTGTGCAAGGTTCGTTACAAACAAATGTAGAGAACTATATTGAAGCAGATGGGAAATCTATAATAATTGCTAATACAGTAGGAGCAATTGATAATGTTACACTACCTATGGAATATGTGGAATTTACTTCAAATGTGCCTGAAATTGGTGGAACTCTTCCAGAAAAAATAGATATAACAGAAAATGGAAGAAAACTTAATGAAAATGAATTTACTTACGATAAGGAACATAAAACCCTTGTAATAAAAAATGCTTCAAATGAAAATAATGAAGTGAATAATTTATTAGGAAATATAAATTACAATCTTATATATATATATGGCAGTCAATTTAATTTAGATAAAATAGGATTTGAAGTAAAGCAAAATTTAAAAGTAAAACCATATAATTTGAATGAAACTAATATTTCTTTCGAAAATAGCTTAGAAAAAGAGAAAACAAATCAAACAACTAAAGTAAATATAGGTAGTGCGGAAAATATAAGCAAAGGATATATGTATTGGCAAAAATACGAGACACCATATGATGTTAATATGAATGTGCAAATACAATACATCTTACCAAATAGAAATATAGAAATAACAGAAAAAGAAAACAATTTAGTTGGAGATAAAACAAGCTTAAATATAACTAATAAAACATCTTATACAAGGACAGTAATATCAAAAGCAGAAGTTACGGAAATATTAGGAGATAATGGTTCTTTAGAAATATATGACGAAAATACTGGAAATTTAATAATTACTATTAATAAAGATACACAGGCTGATGAAAATGGAAATATAGTGGTAAATTATGAAAATGTATCAAGAATTAAAATTGTGATAAAAGATCCAGCAAAAATAGGAAATATTTATATAAATAGTAGTAAAAAAATTATAAGTAATCATGGTATAAGCAATGATATATTAAAAGCAATAAATAAATTAAAGCTAACATTTGAAACAAATAATATGATTTACTCTAATACTACAGAAAAAGATATAAATTTATATAATACAGTTACTAAATCTACAATGGAAATAGATAAAACAGAATTCTATACAACAGATAATGAATCTAGAATAAATATGAAAGTAAATTTAAATACACAAAATATAGACTATGATTTATACAAAAATCCAGTATTACAAGTAATATTTCCAAGTGAATTTGAAACTGTAAATATAGAACAAATTGGTATGTCTTTTGAAAATGGATTACGTTTACAAAGTAGTAATATGGTAAATAACCCTGACGGAACAAAAACATTAACAATATATGTAACTGGAGAACAACAAGAATATTTAAATAATGATATAACAGCCAATACACAGATTTCTATAACTGTAACTGTAAAGACATATCAAAATTTAACATCAAGAGATACTAACATTACATATGTGTATACAAATGAAAAAGCCATAACATATGATAATAATGGAACATATAATGTTCCTGTAAAAATAACAGCTCCATATGGATTTGTGATGCGAACAGAAGTAAATGGAACAACATCAAAGAACAAAGAGTTAAAAGAAGTAAAATTAAGAGCAAATACCGTAGAACAAACAATTCATGTAAAAGAAACAGTAGTAAATAATTTTGATAATACTGTAAATAATTTTGAATTAGTTGGAATGACACCAATAGAAGGCAGACAATATACTTTAGGAGAAAATTCTATTAATTCAAACTTTAATGGTGAAATTGTAGGAAATGTTTATATAAACAGAGAAGATGCTAAAATATATTATTCAGAAGATAATGAACATTGGTCAGAAACTAAAACAGAAAATAGCAACTTATTTAAAATATCATTTGATAATTCAAACTTAAATAAAGGTGATACTGTAACAATTGAGTATGACTTAAAAATACCAGAAAACATAACATATAGTAAAAGCTCATATTTAGCATTTATAGCAAATGCTAAACAAAATGAGAATGAAGTAAATAACTGGTCAGGAATTAAAGTTTCTACAGAAGATATGCGATTAAATAATGCAGAATCAGAAGCATCTACAGTTGATGAATCAGAGATTAAAACAGAAATTTCTGTAGTAAAAGGAAATGTTTCATTACAAGCAGGAGAAGAGGTACATAATGAGCAAAACCTTAAATATATAATTAAATTAACAAACACAACAGATAAAACCATAAATAATATAAAACTTATAGCTACAAATACAAATGCAGTATTTTATGAGTTTATGACAAAACAAGTTTCAGAAGATCTTGTTAACCAAGGCTTCTATGAAGTACCAGAAAAAAAAGAACAAGAATTTACAATAGAAAGTTTAGATGCAGGAGAAGAGGTCGAATTAAATTACCAGGTAATTGTTAAAAAAGCTGGAGATAATAGTTCAACTCAAGCGACTCTGAAAATAACAGCAGATTCTATTAGTGAAAAAGAAGTGAAATCTATAGAGAATCCAATAAAAGATGCTAAGCTACAAATTTTATTAGATCCAGGAACAACAACTGGATATCCAGATTCTTTAACAGAAGATGGAGCAGCAATATTTGGAATGAAAATTAAGAATTTATCTAATCAAGATATAAATGATTTAGTAGTTTCATTTTATTATACAAAGAATGTTGTGATTACAGAACAAATATTAGATTCAACACCAATGAATAATGCAGAGATAATAGAAAATAAAGACAATACATTAAAATATAAGGTAAAAAGTATTCCTGCAGGACAAACAGTAGTTATTTATACATATGCATTATTTAATCCTTTAGAAGACGGATTAGAAACAAATACATTCTATACATTTTGTAATTCGCTGTATAATGATGAGGAATATTTATCTGGACAATTAGATTTTACTGTAAATAAATCTTTAACATCATTCAAGTTAGAGCAAACAGCCAATATTGCAGATGAAGTAAAACAAGATGATAAGTTAATTTATACAACAGAGATTACAAATGAAGGTGATATTGCAGCAGATGTCACAATTACAGATGATGTTCCAGAAAATGCAGTAGTAAATAGAGCTTACTTAGAACAAAATGAACAACAGACAGAACTTACTGTAGATGGACAAGTAGTTTCTATACCAGCAACAATACAAGCGAAAGAACAGATAAAATTAGTAATTGAGACTACAATTAATACATATTTAAATAATAATACAGAAATAGCAAATACAGTTACATTAAATTCAAGACAAGTAAAAAAAGAACAAACATCTAATACAATAAAACATAAAATAGTAGATGAAATTTCTGGAGAACCAGGTGGTGGAGATGAGACAGACCCAGACCCACCAGAAACCAATGTATCAATAAATGGATTTACATGGAATGATGCAGATAAAGACGGAGTAAAAGACTCTTCAGAAGTAAATATTCCTGATGTTAGAGTACTATTAATTACTTCATCAGGAACAATAATGCAAGAAACTACTTCTAGTTCAAATGGATATTATGAATTTAACGGGGTAGAAAATGGCAATTATAGAGTTATATTTGAATATGATACTTCAAAATATTATTTATCACCATACAAAGCAGATGGTACTGATGAAAATAGTAATTCTGATGTATTAGAAACAGAGATAGAAGAAAATGGTCAAAGAAAGAAAGTAGCTGCAACAGGAGAATTAACAGTAGAAGATAGTGACTTAAACAATATAAATGCTGGATTTATCGAATTCTCAGCTAGAAAATTAAATATTTCAAAAACAATAACAAAAGTTACAGTAAAAACAAATAAAAGTACAAAAACATATAACTTTGATAGAAAACAAATAGCTAAGGTTGAAATAGCTGCTAAGGAAATGGCAAATGCACAAATAGAAATAGAATATACAATAGATATACAAAACCAAGGAGAAACTACAGAGACAATTCAAGAGATAGTAGATACACCAAGCAATGATTTAAAATTAAAAGATACTTCAGGAAATTGGTATAGTAAAGGAAATGTCATAGCAACAAATCGCTTAGAAAATACAACTATAGGTGCAGGGGAAACAAAATCTATAAAATTAACTATGACAACTACAATAGGAAGCCAAGGAGAAGGAAAGAATGTTGTTAATAAAGCAGATATTTCAAATGTTCAAAGTGAAAATGCAAATCTAAATATAGATATTAATAGTGAAAACAATACAGCACAATTAATTATAGGAGTAAAAACAGGTGCAGTACAAATAACAATATTAATAATTTTAATATTAGCTATCTTAGTATTAATAGCTAGAATCATTATAAAAAGAAGGGGAGGGTTAAGAAAGAATGGAAACTAAAAAGAAAATCTTAATTAATCTTACCTTGTTAATATTTATAATAATAGGAATGGCTATAATATTTACAAATGTGGTAGAAGGTTTAACAGATAAAGATATTGCTAACAAAGCATTTTCTAATCCTACTGATTTCTTATCATATGACTATAGGAGAACAACAACAGTTGATTTATATATAGGAAATGGATATCAAGATGCTACAATTTGGAAATCAACTGCTGCATGTTTTGACCCAGACCACACAGCTGATGGAAATTATGGAGCGTCATATAGACTACAAGCAATTGTAGATATAGACAATAAATATAATACTAATTTATCAGATTGGACAGGTTTAAATGTATATGTTCCAAGTGGTGCATATTATGGAACTACAGGAGCACAGAGAATAACAAATTCAGATGTAGTAAAAAGAGGTCGTTTCTTAGCAGGAATTGCAAACTGGATGTTACACGGAAATTCTGGAATACAAGATGCTAATAGTAGTTCACAAAGTGTTATAGATGGATGGTATTCTACAAACTTCTTTGTATTTTGTAATTATGCTAAAAATTATAATAGTGTTTTTAATATAATGGCAGGAAGTAAATATACTGAAGATAAATATACAGGTAGAGTATCTGGCTGGAAAGGACAGAAGTGGCAAATAATTTATGGATATAAAGGAAATACACAATATGATTATACATCAGTATATGAGGAAGCAAGAAGATATGCTGAAGATAGAGTAAATGGTGTTGGAGGAATTAAAAATACTTCAACAGGAGATCCTGATATAGAATATACAAATACAGAAACAATTTTAGGACCATATAAAATTAAAAAAACTGGAAGTGCAAAAGTTACTGGAGTAACTGTTCAAACAGCAACTAAAACATATACAACTTCAAATATAGCCATACTAGATTCTTCTAAGAAAGCAATTGGAATGGATAAAATCGCTAACGACACGAATTTTTATATTAAAATTCGTGATATAGCAGAAAATATTAAAAGCATAAAATTAACAGGAACAGGAAATTCTGTTCATGCAACCAGAATAATGCTTTTTGCAGGTGGAGATAACCAAAGAATTGCGGTGTTTAATACTAAAGATGTACCAGGATCAACAGAGATTACTTTAAAAGTACCACCAGCAAGACCAGTTATAGTTAAATATAAATATATAAAATCGATCCAAAGAAAGCAAAAAGACGGTTCATATAAGAGAATATTTACAGTAAACGAAGTCCCAACAATAACAGTTAATAATAAAGGAAAAAATAATGCTTCTGTTAAAAATGTAACATATCCAGACTATAGAAAATATTGTGATGCAAGCGAACTTAATTCTAATGGAGTGCCATATGTATACAATGGGGATATTGTAGAGTATCAATGGGCAATATATAATATAGGACCAGGAAGTTCTTCACCAGGTACAAAAGTAACCTTGGTAGATGAACCAGGTACCGGATTAAAAATACAAGACGGAAAATCAAATGGATGGACAAAGAGTGGAAATAATTATACGAAAACGATTACATTAAGTAGTTCGCTTAAAGGATTTAAGGGTTCTCAAGCAATGCAATATTATATAGGATCAAATACAATGATATACTTTGAAATTGTTAGTACAGATAAAATAAATGCTTCAGGAGATAAAAGTACTATTTCTAATAATGGAATACCGGTAGCATTAACTTTTAAAATAGCAGGTAGAGTATTTTTGGATAAGATAGCACAAAAAGATGGAACTGAAGATGGTATTATAAGTACTGGGGATGAAATGTTACCAGGAATAGAAGTAGTATTATTTGATTCTTCGGGAAGACAGGTAGCACAAAAAAATACAGACAAGAATGGATACTATGAATTTGACAAATTAGATCCTGATAAGAGCTATTATGTAAGATTTAAATATAATGGTCAACTTTATGAACCAACAACATATCAGACTCAAAAGAAATATGCTGGAAATGGTAATAATAAGATAAGTACAACAATAGCAGAAAGATCATATGCAACAGATGGTACTACAAATAGGAAAAACTTTAATGAGAAGATAGATAAAGAATTTGCAAAACATGTGTATCCAAATCGAAATGATGTAAATAATGATTTATTCACAATTTATGCATATACTGGTTCAAATGGAGTACAAGACTTATTACTATATAATGTTGGAAATACTATAGAACAGCTACAGAATGTTAACTTTGGTATTAAGGCAAGAGAGCAATTCGATATGAATTTAAGAAAAGATTTAGTAAAGGTTGATGTATCAATAAATGGTAAGAGCCATACATATGATTATAATGGCGCAGGAGAAGACCTAGAAGTAACAATAAGAGGTACAGATATACCAGATTATGAAAGAAAACTAAGAAAAGCAGATTTACAATACAAATCAGAAGCTAGATATGATTCTGATCCAGATAAATTACAAGTATATGTAACATATAAAATACAAATAAAGAATCAATCAATTGGTAAAATTACAGGATATATAACAGACTTAAATGATTATGCAGATACCTCATATCAATTAGTAAATTCTTATGATGAAAATGGAAAAGCTATAAATTGGAGTTCTTCAGGTAGTGTATCTGGAAATGGTAAGACATATAATAAGATACATACAACAAGCATAGCAAATGAAGGAATAACAGATAAAAAATGGATCTTTATGCAATATAAAGTTTCATATGATACCTTAAGAGAATTACTATTAAAAGGAGAAACACTAGAAGAAAACTATGCAGAAATTGCAGGTTATAGAAATACTTATACATCAGATAGATATGACTTAAATGGTAATAAAATAACTAATGCAGGAGCTGTTGCAGGTTTATTAGATATAGACTCAACACCAGATAATATGAATCCAACATCAGCTAATGTACAAAATTTTGTAAAACAATCTAAGACGGATGCTTATCAAAATTTATCTGGAGAAGAAAAAACAAAACGTAGTACTGCTGTATTTGAAGATGATGCAGATGCTGCACCAGGTTTAAGATTAATAAGAGATGATATAGCAAGAACAATATCTGGTACAGTATTTGAAGATATACCACTTCAAGAAAAATTAAAAAATAATGAAAGAATTGGTGATGGACAATATACAAGTGGAGAAAATATTGTAAATAAGGTAAAAGTAGAATTACTTTGTCAGAATAATGCAGATGTAGATACTTTAAATAAAGTAGAAACAAGAAGTAATACAGATGGAAGTTATACATTATCAGGATATATTCCAGGAGATTACTTAATTAAATTTACATATGGAGATTATGAATGTTTGGTAAATCCACAACAAAATAATCAAATGTATACAGGTCAAGATTATAAATCTACAATATATACAGAAGGTAACTACAAAGATTTATATTGGTATAATAATACTTCACCACGTAATAATGATGCTGTGGATGATTATGATAATAGAAGACAAGTAGTAAATTCTTATAGTAAAGATTACAAATATGACATTGCCAAAGTGTTAAATGCAACAAGAACAAATAACTCAGACTTATTAGCAACACTTGCAGAAAAAACATACATGACAGCTAATACAGCAAAAATGGCAATGGAAATAGAATATTTAAAAAACGAAAAAACAGCATATAAAGTACAAAATATAGACTTTGGAATAATAGAAAGACCAAGAACAAAAATTGTACTAGACAAGAGAGTATCACATATTAAATTAACAGCTACAGATGGTACAACTATATTTGATACAAACCAATCAACTTCTAACTTAACATGGAAAGAAAACAAATATAATGATAGAGGAAATATGGTATCTACAGGATTAGTACAAGGTACTGTAGACGAAAACTTATTATATGGTTCTAGTTTAAATGTAAGATATACGTTAGAAATAAGGAACCATAGTGAAGTAGACTATAATGAAAAATCATATTATGTTACAGGTGTAGTTAAAGATAGAAGTAAAATGAATAGAATTGAACCTACTAGTGTAATTGAATATGTACCAAATGTATTACAATATGATGCAGAACTTACAAAAGATAACGGAGAAGTATATATAGAAATCTCTAATCAAAACGGTTCAGCTTCACGTTTAGATAGTATAGCTGGATCAAATAACTTGTGGCAAGTTCTTGCAAGCAAGAAAGAAAATAAGAACTTTCCAGATTCTTATAGAGATACTTTAATAGAGGCAGGAGCATTTGATGAGGCAAAACAAACAATGGATGAAATCTTAATAACTAATTTAGACGGAGTAAGAAATGCATTAGCAAGAAACGATGTTATTAGTTTAAGAAATGTCTTAACTCTTACAAGAGTTATTGCAAGAACAGAAGACACATCAAATACTGATGAAATACAAAACATAGCAGAAGTTATAAGATTAACTATAGATAATGGTAGAAGACCATACTATGAAGATACTACAAATAAAGAAGTAGTAGAAATTCCAGGTAACACATATCCATCAACTCTTAAAAATATAGAAGAAGTGGATACTGGAAGAGCAGAAGTTTTAACATTTGTTGTACCATTTGGTGCAAACAGACAGTTAACATTAATAGTGATTGCTATAGTTAGCTTAGGAGTATTAGTAGCAGGAATTGTAGTAATAAAGAAGAAAGTTTTATAATAAGAACTTGACAAAGAAATAAAAAATATGTAAACTTAATAATAGAGTTGAATAGGAGCTTTAGTAATAAAGCTCCTATATTTTAAAAAGGGATTTAGGGACGTTGCTTAAAATCCCTTTTTAAATTCACAAGGCAAACAAAAAAGAGTAGGAGGGGTTTATAATATGATAAAACTATATAATACAAACATGGAAACAAATAAATTGGAAAATGTAGATACATATACTAGAGGGACATGGATACATATGGTAGATCCTTCGGAAGATGAAATAAAAGAAGTTTGCCAAAATGTTAATATAAAAGATGACTTTATAAGATATGCTTTGGATAATGAAGAGAAAGCCAGAATTGACGTGGAAGACGAAGATGATACAATACTATTCATTATAGACATTCCTATAACTGAAAAGTCTCAAAGCGGTGGTTACATGTATGCAACCATGCCTATAGGTATGATTGTAGTAAGAGATGACTTTTTTATAACAGTAACTTTAAGAGAATGTAGTTTGATAAAAAAGTTTGAAAATGGAAAAGTAAAAAGCTTTTGTACTTATAAAAAGAGTAGATTTATTTTACAAATGATGTATAATAATTCATCAGAGTATCTAGAATACCTAAAGAAGATTAATAAAGAAACTGAGATTGCAGAAAATGTACTAAAAAATTCTATGAAAAATAGAGAATTATTAAAATTGCTAAGTTTGGAAAAATCTTTAGTATATATAACTACATCATTAAGATCAAATGAAGCTGTTATGGAAAGAACATTAAAAATAAAGAATATTAAATTATATGAAGAAGATGAAGATATATTAGAAGATGCTATTATAGAAAATAAACAGGCTATAGAAATGAGTAAAGTATATAGTGATATCTTAAATGGCACAATGGATGCATATGCTTCTATAATATCAAACAACTTAAATGGTGTTATGAAAACATTAACTTCAATTACTATAATAATCGCAATACCAACAATGATTGCAAGTTTTTGGGGCATGAATGTAAAATTACCATTTGAGGGGAATACATTAGGATTTTGGATAATGATTTTTATAGCGACACTACTTACAATTATTTCTGTTGTATGGCTAAAAAAGAAAGATATGTTAAATTAAAATAAATAGCGGACACAGAATTTATTTTATTTAAGTAAATTCTGTATCTGCTTTTATTGCTTTAATATTACTACAAAAAGGAGAAAACAAATGAGAAATAATAAAATAGACAAAGTATATTTTATAGTATTTTTAATATTGGAATTTATAATAATCTTTATATTTGAATATTTAAGCATATCAGATATAAAAATATTTATACTTACACAAGTTACTTTTGTAATATTATTCAGCCTAGTATATTTTGTGCTAATGTTATTTATCGAAAAATTTACATCACGTAAATTTTGTATAGAGTATAACAAAATAATGCGAGAATATCAAAAAACAGATGATGCAGAAGTATTTTACAATAACTTAAAGAGAATAAAAGGAACTCCTGTAGGTGAAGATATACAAAATACATATTTCTTAAGTTTGGCAACTGCATCATATAAGACTGGCAAAAATGAGGAAGCATTAGAATATCTAGATATGATTAAAACAGAAGATAAACATATTTTAAAAGTAATAGAAGACGAAAGAAAAGCAATAATTGGAGAATCTAAATAACCATAAGTTGTAAATTTATAATAAATAGTATATAATAATTCAAGCGAAAAGCAGGCAAATGCTTAAAAGGAGGAAAAAATATGTTATCTGTAAATGGTGTAACAGTACGTTTTGGTAAAAGAATACTATTTGAAGATGTAAACATTAAATTTGGAAAAGGAAATTGCTATGGAATAATTGGTGCAAATGGTGCCGGAAAATCTACATTTTTAAAAGTACTTTCTGGAGAATTAGAACCAAGTAAAGGTGATGTAACAATAGATAAAGGAGAAAGAATATCTATTTTAAACCAAGATCACTTTGCATATGATGAGTATAATGTACTAGATGCTGTTATAATGGGAAATCAAGAATTATACAGTATTATGAAAGAAAAAGAAGAAATTTATGCAAAAGAAGACTTTTCAGAAGAAGATGGAATGAAAGCTGCAAAATTAGAAGAAAGATTTGCAGAATTAGATGGTTGGAATGCAGAAACTAATGCAGCTACATTATTAAATGATTTAGGAATATCTCCAGAAAACCATTATAAACAAATGAAAGAAATTGAAGATAGAGAAAAAGTAAAAATCTTACTTGCACAAAGTCTATTTGGAAATCCAGATATTTTATTATTGGACGAGCCTACAAACGATTTGGATTTAAAAACTATTCAATGGTTAGAGGAATTCTTGATGAATTTTGAAAATACAGTAATTGTAGTGTCACACGACAGATATTTCCTAAATAAAGTATGTACACATATTGCAGATGTAGACTTTGGAAAAATTAAAGTTTACCCAGGTAACTATGATTTCTGGTATGAATCTAGCCAATTGGCATTAAAACAAATGAAAGATGCAAATAAGAAAAAAGAAGAGAAAATAAAAGAATTACAAGAATTTATTGCACGTTTTAGTGCTAATGCATCTAAATCAAAACAAGCTACATCAAGAAAGAAATCATTAGAAAAAATCCAATTGGATGAAATAAAACCATCAAATAGAAGATATCCATATATAGACTTTAAACCAGACAGAGAGCCAGGAAAAGATATTTTAACAGTTAAGAATTTAAGTAAAACTATAGATGGGGAGAAAGTATTAGATAATGTATCTTTTACAGTAAAAACAGATAATAAGATTGCAATAATCGCAGATAATGAAAATGCAAGAACAACATTGTTCCAAATATTAGCAGGAGAAATAGAACCAGATGAAGGAGAAGTATTATTCGGAACAACTATAACTAAAGCATATTTCCCAAAAGATAATAGCTACTTATTTACTCAAGATTTAAGTATAACAGATTGGCTAAGACAATATTCAAAAGATCCTGATGAAACATATGTAAGAAGCTTTTTAGGTAGAATGTTATTTTCCGGTGATGAAGCTTTAAAAAATGTAAAAGTTTTATCTGGAGGGGAAAAGGTAAGATGTGTATTATCTAAATTAATGTTATCAGGTGCAAACTTCTTAATTTTTGATGAACCAACAAATCATTTAGACATGGAAAGTATTACTGCATTAAATGAAGGAATGGAAAGATTTAAAGGTAATATGATATTTGCATCACATGACCATCAATTAATGCAAACTGTAGCAAATAGAATAATAGACATTAAAAAAGACGGAAGCGTAGTAGATAAAGAATGCACTTACAATGAATACTTAGGATTAGAATAGAAGATAGGGAAAATGGGGGGACGTTCTTAAAATCCCTATTTTAAATAGGGATTTTAGGAACGTCCCTAAATCCCGAAGAACGTTTCTAAGTCCCAAGTGAAGGGAGATAAAATGGATAAAATTATACAAATCATAGCAACTGAATTAAATATAAAAAAATTACAAGTAGAAAATACAATAAAACTAATAGATGAAGGAAATACAATTCCTTTTATTGCTAGATATAGGAAAGAAGTAACAGGAGGTCTTTCTGATGAAGTTTTAAGAAATTTTGGGGAAAGACTAAACTATTTAAGAAATTTAGAAAAGAGAAAAGAAGAAGTTACAAATTCTATAGAAGAGCAAGGAAAGTTAACAGAGGAGATAGTAAAAGATTTAGAGAATGCTATAACACTTGCAGAAGTAGAAGATATTTATAGACCATATAAGCAAAAGAAAAAGACAAGAGCAACTGTAGCAAAAGCAAAAGGGTTAGAACCACTTGCAGAAATTATTTTGGCTCAAGAAGAGACAAAAAATATACAAGAAATAGCAACTGAATATATAAATGAAGAAAAAGAAGTAAAAACTGTAGAAGAGGCAATACAGGGAGCATTAGATATTATTGCGGAAATGATATCTGATAACCCAGAATATAGAAGGTTAATTAAACAAATAATATATTCAAAAGGAGTTATAAAGACTACTGCTACAAAGCTAGAAGAAAAATCTGCTTATGAAATGTATTATGATTATAGTGAAAATATAAATAAAATACCAAGTCATAGAATTCTTGCAATAAACAGAGGAGAAAAAGAAGAATTCCTAAAAGTTAAGATAGAAAAAGAAGAAGATAAAATATTAGAAAAAATAGAAAAAGATATAATTAAAGGCGAAACACAGTTTACGCAATATTTAAAAGATACTGTTCAAGATAGCTTTAAAAGATTAATAGAACCATCTATTGATAGAGAAATAAGATCAGACTTAACAGAAAAAGCAGAAGAGCAAGCAATAAAAGTATTTGGTAAAAATGCAAAACAATTACTATTAGGAGCGCCAATAAAGGGTATAACAGTTATGGGATTTGACCCAGCATATAGAACAGGTTGCAAAATTGCAATAATAGATGAAACAGGTAAGGTTTTAGATATTACAACAGTATACCCAACAGAGCCACAAAATGATATAGAGAAAGCAGAAAAGGAATTAGTAAGATTAATTAATAAAGATCATGTAGATATGATTGCAATAGGAAATGGAACAGCTTCAAGAGAATCAGAAATGTTTGTATCAGAAATGATAAAAAAATGTGATCACGAGGTTTTATATACTATAGTAAGTGAGGCCGGAGCATCTGTATATTCTGCGTCAAAACTTGCAACAGAAGAATACCCAGATATAAATGTTTCTATAAGAGGTGCAATATCTATAGCTAGAAGACTTCAAGATCCTCTTGCAGAATTTGTTAAAATTGATCCTAAATCTATAGGTGTTGGCCAATATCAACATGATGTAAATCAAAAGAAATTGGAAGAAAGCTTAGCAGGAGTTGTAGAAGATAGTGTTAATAAGGTTGGAGTAGATGTGAATACTGCAACACCATCACTTCTTTCATATGTTTCTGGAATAAATAAAACTATAGCTAAAAACATAGTAAAATACAGAGATGAAAACGGAAAGTTAAAAACTAGAAAAGAATTACTTAAAGTTCCTAAATTAGGTAAAGTTGCATTTGAACAATGTGCAGGATTTATTAGAATCCCAGATGGAGCTAATCCATTAGAAAATACTGCAGTTCACCCTGAAAGCTACGAAATAGCAGAAAAATTGCTAAAGACTTTATGTTATGGAACAGCAGATTTAAAAGATAAGGATAAATTAATAGAGCTTAGAAAAAAATTAAGCAGCATAAATTTAACCGAAACAGCAAAAGCCCTAAATGTAGGTGAGATGACATTAAAAGATATAATAGATGAGTTGTCTAAACCTGGTAGAGATCCTAGAGAAGATATGCCAAAACCAATATTAAGACAAGATGTTTTAAAATTTGAAGATCTAAAAGAAGGTATGATATTAACAGGTACTGTTAGAAATGTAATTGATTTTGGAGCATTTGTGGATATTGGTGTAAAACATGATGGACTTGTCCACATATCAGAGATGAGTGAAAAATTTGTTAAAAATCCATCAGATATTGTTTCTGTTGGTGATATTGTAAAAGTAAAAGTTATTGGAATAGATAATGACAGACAAAAAGTAAAACTTTCTATGAAAATTGGATAATTTAAATAAATAAAAAACTTCTTATACATATTGTGTAAGAAGTTTTTTATTATACATTAAAAATAGGGATTTTAAGGAACGTCCCCAAAATCCCTATCTTATTATTCATCTTTATTTTGGTCTAAATTTGGTATATCTACGATTTCTGCTTTTACATCTTGAGAACCAGATTGTTCTTTTATTTCATTTGTTTTTGGTGTATTTCCTTCTGTGCTTTCTTCTGAAGATACAGTACCTTCAGCAACTGTAGCAGAGCTATCTATACCAGCCCTATTTTCATAGAATACTATTGATGCAAATCCAATATATGGTGTTAATACTAATGTACCAGCGATTGTTGCTATCCATCCAACAAAAGGTATTAAAGATAATACAACAGCTAGAGCAATCCATCCAATGAATGAAAGATATAAGCAGAACAAACGACCTTTATTTCCATCCATAAGCTCTTTACTTTTGTTAACACAATCAAGTGGTTGTATATTTGGATTATCTATTGCAATATACATACCTAAACCATATGAAAGTGATTTTATGAAAAGCCATATGTATGAAGCAAGTATTACAATAAATGCTATTATCATTAGAGCACTAACACCAACTAATGCACCACCTAAAACAGATGTAGAAGAGCTTACTCCTACTGCGAATGCAGTTGCTAAAGATGCAATACTAGAAACTAGTAATATGATAAGAGCGACTACTATTAATATTAGTGGAGCAATCATTTTTAGAAGTAATCTTCCTGTAACACACCATGCTCTTTTAAAATTAGCAAAGCCATCTTTAAAGAAATCGAAGTATCCTACATTTTCTCCTCTTTTTAACTTCATCATAGTCATCATAAAACCATATAGTATTGGAATATCAATGACAATAGCTGCAATATAAATTAAAAATCCTAAAAAAGGAATAGAAGAAAGTAATCCAACTAAAACAGAATATGCTAAAAATATTAAAGTTATTAAAACTACAACTCCCCATTTACCTTTTAAAGACTCTCTGGCTTGCTTTCTTGTTTCTGAAGCAGTTAAAACCATTTTTAAAACCCCTCCTTAATTAATTATATTAAATACAAATAAAGTTAGTACTTTTCTTGTATTTGTTTAATAGAATTAAAATTATTATCTAAAATATCTAGGAAAGCTATACCTATTTCTGGGTCAAACTGAGAACCCAAATTTTGTAATATTTCAGATTTTACAACGTCCATTGGTAAAGAATCTCTATAACTTCTTCTTGAGGTCATAGCGTCAAAGCTATCAACTATAGAAGTGATTCTAGCTAGATAAGGGATATTTGTTCCTGCTAATCTTTCTGGGTATCCATTTCCGTCAAATCTTTCGTGATGATATTTTATAATATCTATAATATTTTTAAACATGTCAGCATTTTCTAAAATGTTATATCCAATTACTGGATGTTCTTTAATTTTTATATATTCCTCATCTGTTAATTTAGATTCTTTTAGAAGGATGCTGTCTGGAATACCAATTTTTCCTATATCATGAAAAAGACCACCGATTTTTAATTTTTCAATGTCTTCGTTAGGTAAATTAAGCTTTTTCCCTAATAGAACTGCGTATTCAGAAACCCTATCTGAATGTCCTCTAGTATAAGGGTCTTTAGCTTCTACAGTATGTCTTAAAATCTCTATACTATCTATATAAGACTTTTCTAGATTATCATTCATTTTAGTAATTGTTCTCATTTGATTTACAGATTTTAATCCAGATTCTATTAATAATAATAATTGGTCAAACTTATCACTTTTTTCACAATATCCTTGAATATCAAGCTCGTGAATAGTTTCTAGTGGTGGAGCCAAATCTTTATGACCAGTTAAAAGAAGAATATATAAATCTCTATTAAATTTTCTTATTTCTTCAACAACTTTGTCACCATGAATTGGGTCCATAATAAAATCTAGTACCATTAAATCAAAATGTTCTGTTTTTACGCGATTTATAGCTTCTATAGGATCTGTTATGCCAACGAAATCATAGCCAGATCTTTTCATAAATATAGATAATGAATCTAAAATTCCTTGTTCATCATCTACAGCGATTATTTTAAAATCAGTACTTTTGGATGTAACTTGATTCTTTCTCATAATAACAGACCTCCTAATATAGAAATTATATAAATAAAAATCTATAAAAGCAAGAAAAAAGTCAAAAAAAATACAAAAAAAGAAACTATAGCTATTTATAGTTTCTTCTTAATAATTTAAACAAGTAATAAGTTGAATATTGAGCGATTAGGCAAAAAATCCTATGATAAAGGTAATATAATAGTAAATGTAGTTCCCTTATTATGCTCAGATTCAACTTTTATATCACCATTAAAATGTGCTTTAATAGTTGAATAAGACATAAATAAACCTAAACCAGTACCTTTTTTTCCTTTTGTTGTAATCATTTGTTTAAATAATTTATCTTTAACTTCATCACTCATACCACAACCATAATCTTGAATCTCTATTAATAAATTAGTATCATTTGTTTTTAATGTTAAATCTATAACTTGATTTGTTTTTCCGTTATAAGATTGGATTGAATTAGATATCATATTATCGATTACTTGTACTAATGCGTTAATATCTCCATTAATTTGAATTTTAGAACTTACATAATTATGTATATCTAAAGAAACCAAAGCATTTTTTAATTCGTGTTTCATTAAGATATTAATATATTTTAAAAGTTCATCAACTTTAAAATATGAAGTATTATCAGATGCTAGATTCACAGCTTGTCCTTTAACAGCTGTTATTACATCAGACATGTATGAAGTATATGTTTTAATTTTATTAATCCATTTGGTCATATCATTTGCAATATCATGATGATCTTTAGAAGTTACTTCTGGATCATCAATAGAAGAATCATATTCTTTTACTAAATCAGATAAGCCTTCAGAAGCACCGGATATTGACATTATAGGAGTTTTTAAGTTATGTGCTATACCACCAATTAATTGACCTAAAGAGGCAAGACGTTCGCTTTCCATAAGAGTTTCTTGGTTAGTCTTAATTGTAGTATTATATTCCTTTGTTTTATCTTGAACTTTATTAAATGCTGTAGTTAAATCACCAAGTTCGTCATTAGAAGTAACTGGCAAATTATGCTCATTAGAAATATTATCAGATGCAGCGATTACATATAATTGCCTACTAATGGTTTTTATATCATTACTTAAATCTTTACTTATATATAAAACAAATAAGATATTAAAGAAAAGTAATATGATAGCTGCAATAATGAATGGTGTTATAAATGATGAAGAAAATACGTAAAATCTTACGCCAATGAAATAATCACCATTTGTAGTATGTACTTTTATTGCAGAAGCTTCTATATTCTGCCCATAGTTGTCATAGACATGCCCATTTGTTTTTTCATAAAATTCATCCAAATATTTTTTGAAGAAAGTATTTAGTTCTTCTTCAGAATAATATACATCATCAGTATCACAAGAAATGATAAAGAAATTATCTTGTTCATTTTGCAGTGTTATATTCTTTTTAAGAATATGTGGCAAATCAGCTAAATCATAAACTTCTTCTTTAGAAAAGTAATTTGAAAGCTGTTGGTGATACAAATTGTATAATAAGTTTCCCTTTTCTGTAGTTAGCAGAGAAAGAGATAATAACAATATAATTATAAAAGAGTATAAAAATATTGGTAACATTTGTAATAGTATTTTTGTATATAGATTAAGCCTTAGTCCAGTAGCTTTATTATTAGATATTTTTGCAGTTTTTACTAGTGTATTAACAAAAAAGTTTTTATTTACAATATACGAAAAAATCGAAAATATTGCAGACATACAAAAAATGATAATTGTAATTCTTAGATTGAGCTCTAGAGTAGTATTAAATAATACAAGGCAAAAACAAACTATAGCAGGTGGTACAAGTAGAGTAAGTAATAATGTTATGTAAGGAAAACTAAAACTTCTTTTCCTTATTTTTTCTACTTGTTTTTTATCAATTTTATTCGTATGTTTATTTTTTATTTTTTTTATAGAAAGCATATTATATAAAAAAGTTAATGCTCCTAATATAAATATAGAAAGTATTGCAGCTAATACAATAAACTGAGAAGTATATTTAATTCCGACAACTTTAACCTGAAAATCATTATCTATAGAATTAGGTGGATAGTTTAATACGTATGGTATAATTAAATATAATATTATACAAAT
>ERZ780157.1340-NODE-1340-length-27175-cov-6.398968_pt1 | contig 27175 bp, 21 predicted proteins | sample MGYA00511169_ERZ780157 | MGnify/ENA primary metagenome ERZ780157 (study PRJEB29588, sample SAMEA1965149) | human gut metagenome | biome: human gut; feature: human-associated habitat; material: faeces | place: Denmark | collected 2008/2010 ... | reverse complement strand
GCGTAGCCCCCGACAGGGTCTAGGGGCGGTAGCCCCAGTAATATAGCCCCTTCCCAAGGGGAAGGGGTTTGGGGTTAGGGATAGAGAAATTTCGCTATTCTTTAAAAAACAAACTTTTTCTACAAGCTGTCAGCCCGCAGGAAGATAAAACTCCTGTGGGCTGTTACTTTATGCTAAGCGCCTCTGTCGTTGCCTTGCGACGCTACGATAAAGCCTACTATCACTGTAACGAGCAGAGCGAGTATGAAAAGCAGCTGATTTTCAATAAAACAAACCGTCAGTGCAACACCGCCGATCATAATAGCCATTCCGAAAAGTATCCACAAGCATTTTACTGCTTCACTGCGATTATCGGTTTTGTTCTTATCGTGGTCATAGTGACGATAAATTCCCCTGCGATTATTCTGTGCAGGCGGCTGTTCATTTTTCTTGCTTTCATCAATCATGTGCTGAACAAGCCCGATGGTGAACAAGTCGTCGGATAAGTCGTGCTTTCCGTTATGGTTCCAGTCAAACATAATATCCGCCCCTTTCGCATCTATTCAAATATTCCTTTAAAAGATTCTGTTATTGATTTACGCACTACAGAGTAATTTTCTTTATTGATGCGACCTATTCTGACAATAAGCTGTGCTTGATTGATAGTGGTTATCTGTTCCATGAGTACTATGCTGTCAAACATGAGCCCGCATTTGCTGTTTAGATTAAAGTGGACCGGGAGCTGTTTTTTATATCGTGCCGTAAGCGGAGCAACGATAGTCGTTGTGCTGAAATGATTGCCGATATTGTTCTGTATTATAAGTACCGGTCTTATTCCGTATTCGATACTTCCTGTTTTTTCGCCAAGGTCTGCGAGCCATATCTCGCCTTGAAATGCTTTTCCGCTGACATTCTGTACAGTTGTTGCGGAAGCATTATCAGTGTAATTACACGTCATATTTAATTCCTTTCTCAACTGAATTGCTGTAAACATATAATAGTTTCGTTTTTAGTAGCGGTATACCGGTGTTAAGCTGTTGAGTCCGTATCCTACACTAAATCTGATTAGCTATTGTAATTATTTTAGCATAGGGAGTGTACGATAAAAAGGACAAATATAAAGGTCACAGTCAGAAATGGCTGACTGTGACTTTCAGTATGTTAAATTTTATTCAATACGGCAAATAGGACGAATCATCTCCCATAGCATCAAAGTGTCGCCTGTAACGGCGAGGGATAGTGAGGTCTGAGAAATATCCTATATCAGACAGGACGTGCGAAATAGCCGTAAATCCATCGTTATAGAAGCGTGTTATACGTTTCTTCCTGTCGGCAATTCCGCAGTAGTCATGCGGGCATACGAATGTCCATTCGGCAGAGCGGTCGTCAACTATTACTCTGAAATATTTATCAATGTCATTCTGGCTTATGCCGAAGTTTGCAAGCAGTATGTGATGCTCAAAGCTGTCGTCAAGCCGTGACATAAGTACTGTTTCACCGTCAGATGAGATGGCGAAAGTCAACGGTTCTTTTTTAGCAATATATTCATTTACCGTTTTTTCGTCCGGGTATTTACGATATGTCATAAATTCACCTGATTTCCGTATTTAAAAACTGATTCCGAATCTTATATATTAATTATAGCATTTCCGCCGGCAAATTGCAAATCCTGCCTGGGTGCGTTCTCCTCGCAAGGCTGATAACAAAAAACAAGCACCGCAATCAAATACGGTTGATTGCGGTGCAGTTTTTTGGCACGCCTGATGCGATTCGAACGCACGACACATAGCGTCGGAGGCTATTGCTCTATCCAGCTGAGCTACAGGCGTAAATATAAAGGGCTGACGTAAATCAGCCCTATTATTATAACACGATTTTAATGTTTCGTCAACATTATGAAAGAGAAATCACTTTAAAAGCGATTCGGTAGCCGCAATCTTTACTGCAACGCAGAATACCTCCATAGCCTTTGCAAGCTCTGCTTCGGTAGGATATGTCGGAGCAATACGGATATTGTTGTCGTGAGGATCCTTGCCGTAAGGATAGGTCGCACCTGCGCCTGTCAGAACAACTCCTGCCTGCTTGCAAAGTTCAACAGTACGCTTTGCCGTGCCGTCAAGACCGTTGAATGAGATGAAATAACCGCCGTTGGGCTTGTGCCAAGAGCCGAAGCCTGTAGGAGCAATCTCCTTGTCGAGCATATCAAGAACAATCCTGAACTTAGGCTCGATTATAGCCCTATGCTTCTTCATGTGTTCCTTTATGCCGTCAAAATCCTTGAAGAAACGAGCGTGTCTTAACTGGTTGAGTTTATCGTAGCCGATAGTCTGGAATGTCATCTGGCTCTTGATAAACTTGATGTTTTCCGCACTCGCACCGATGAATGCAAGACCGCCGCCGGGGAACGAAATCTTCGATGTGGACGCAAACATAAATACCATATTCTGCTTGCCTGTCTTTTTAGCTTCTTCAAGAAGGTTCAGCAGAGTGTCGGGAGTATCTGTGAGGTGATGAACGCAGTAAGCGTTATCCCAGAATATTCTGAAATCCTTTGCTTTAGGCGAAAGGTTAGCAAAACGCTTTACCGTTTCGTCCGAGCAGGTGATGCCTTCGGGGTTGCTGTACATAGGTACGCACCAGATACCCTTGATAAGCTCATCTTCGCTTACCAGCTTTTCTACAACGTCCATATCGGGACCGTCGGGGGTATAAGGTACTGTAATCATCTCAATGCCGAGGCTCTGGCAGATAGCAAAATGTCTGTCATAACCGGGAGCGGGGCAGAGGAACTTTACCTTTTCGTTCTTTCCCCAGGGCTTGTCGCCGCCGAGAACGCCGAGGAGCATCGCTCTTGCCATTGTATCGTACATAAGCTGAAGGCTTGAGTTACCGCCGATGATTATTTCATCGTGAGCAACACCGAGCATAGGCATACAAAGTCTTTTTGCTTCTTCTATACCGTCAAGCACACCGTAGTTACGGCAGTCAACACCTGTTTCCGACATATAATCGCCGTCAAGACAATGCGTCAGCATATCAAGTGATAAATCAAGCTGTGCAGGAGAGGGTTTGCCTCTTGACATATCCAGCTTCAGACCCTGCTTGCAAAGCTCGTCATACTGCTTTTTAGCTTCTTCATTCAGCTTTATCAGTTCATTCTTTTCCATTATCGCAAACTCCTTATAATAAAGAATTTTAACGCAGTTTTTCACTGCACCCATGTTTTAATTATAATGCAAATAAAGCCGTTTTGCAAGCGTTTTTTCGTTTTCTTGCAAAGAATTATGCAATTTCGTCAAAAAAACGTTGCACAGTAACATAATTATGGCGATTAGCAACTATAAAATATCCATTAAATGTTTAATCTGTGCAACTCTTAATTTTAATTTTTGCATTAACCGGCAAATGCGGCTGTTACAACGCCGTTGTTGTTAGTGAATGTGATGTCGGCGCTCACCGTCTGCTCGTCAAGTCCCGATAGATTCAGCGGAACACTGCAGCGTACATTATATGTCCATTCAAAAGTAAGCGTAGTGCTTGTCTTGCCGTCAAGAAAAGCAAGGCTCATATCAAAATCAGTGCTGTCGCTGAGAAGAGCCGTTGCGGATAATGCATCGTCATATATTACGGGAAGAGTAACATTCTGACGTGTAAGCTCGGTAGGCATTATGTTCCGCAGGGATATTATCTTTGAGTTTCCGTCCGTATATATATTAAGCGTAAGGTCGGCACAGTAGAAGCCTACCTGCTTCTGATTATCGAGCGGTATATCCTCCGCATATCCCTGCACGGCAAAATAACCCGTTCCGTAGTCCGACAAGGCTATATTGAAGGTGGGATGGAACACCGGCGTTCCCTTTGCAAGAATTGCGTCATAAGCCGTCAATGCACCCTCAACGCCGTCCTGCACATCAAGCAGGGCAGTATCGACCTCTGCTTTGTCAAGCCCCGAATAATAGCTTGCCGAAACGGCAAAATTTGAGCCGTCACTTATAATTTCCCTGCTGCTGCCTGCGTACACCGGAGTTGTGCGTGTAAGCAGCATATACAGCAAAAGCCCTATTCCTGCGGTAACAAGCACAAGCAGGATAACAAGTACGATTTTTTTCATTCATTTCCCTTTCAGACATAGTTTTATATGCAGTAAAGATTCATATCCCACGCAGGAATATACGGGTGCTGTCTTAAATACAGCTTGTATGACGGATTCAGTTCCGTTACCTTTATGGGCAGGGCAAACATATCCTCCGTGCGATGATAGAGCGAAACGAGCAGCTTCGGCTTGTCACGCTTTATTACTGTCTTACTGCCGTCAAGAGCCTCGCTTTCACTGCCCTCAACATCATATTTTATATAGGTTATACGCTCGTCCTTTACAAAGCTGTCAAGACTGCGCATTTCTATCTCCTTTATCCGTGACGGATTGACAGGCTTACCTTTTTCATAGGGGATAAGCGATGAATTTCTTCCGCCCTTTGATATAAATTCGCAGACCGTATCACAGCTCCACGCACCCGCATTCACCGTTCTGAAGTCATAAGGGCTCAGCTTGTAGTGTATGCGTTTCATCTTTGCGTAATTCTTCCCGTCAGGTTCCATCGCAAAAATCTTGTTGAACTGTCCGCCCGTCACTTCCAGAAACTCGGTTATCGTGTCGCCGTTGTAAGCGCCGAGATCCGCATAGGTTTCGTTGCCGCCGAGGTCAAGAATTTCATATCCTTCCGCTTTATCCGTCTGATTGCGTAAAAGCGGCTGTATCCTTCCCGTTATACGATATTCAAGCCAGCCGTCGAAAACCTGTTTTGATTTCTCGTCCGCAAGCATCGAGTAAACTCTTTCAAGCTCGGCTCTATGCTCCTCGGCATATTCTTTTGTAAATAATCCTCCGCCTATTACCGGAACATCGGGAGCGTATAATTCGTGCCTGTCCGAAATGGCAATGATACGCTGTATCACCTCGTCAATATGAGTGCCGAAAGCAACGAGTATGATACAGTCACCGAACTGCCGTTCAATATCGGACAGCTTTTTCACCTCAAAGCCCGCAAAGCTGTGACCTCTCACGAAGTTGTCGCTTGCCATGAATCCCGATATTTTTACATTCTTCAAGGAGCATACATCGAGTATTTTCTGTGCGCCGTCCCCCATACCGTATATTATTATCGGCTTTGAGGTTTCAGCCAGATGATCCCACAGAGAAACTGCGCCTGTTATATCGTACATTTGAACATTCCTTTTCCGTGATTATTCGACCGTTACCGATTTTGCAAGGTTTCTCGGATGGTCAACATCAAAGTTTTTGAGCGCCGCAGTATAATATGCGATAAGCTGTAACGGTACTACAGCGACAAGCGGCATAAGAAGATCTCTTGCAAGAGGGAGCATAACTGGATAATCAACATCGTTCCCGTCAAACTTCATATCCTCACTGCATACCATTACAACAGTAGCGCCTCTTGTCTTTACTTCCTTTATATTGCTCATCGTTTTTTCGTAAAGATCGTGCTGTGTGGCAACTGCGATGACCGGCATACCGTCTTCGATAAGGGAGATAGTGCCGTGCTTCAGCTCGCCTGCGGCATAGCTTTCCGAGTGGATATAGGAAATTTCCTTCAGCTTAAGGCTGCCCTCCATACTGAGCGCATAGTCAAGACCTCTGCCTATATACAGCAGGCTGTCTGCGCTTATCAGCTTGGACGCTACCTTCTGGTACTGTGTCTGATCGTCAACGCACTTCTGTACCTTTGAGGGAATCTGTGAAAGCTCCGATATAAGCTGTCTGCACTGTTCTTCGTCAATTGCGTTTCTTGCATATGCAACACGGAAAGCAAGCAGATACATAAACGCCGCCTGTACCATATATGCCTTTGTGGAGCATACCGATATTTCAGGTCCCGCAAGGGTATACATTACCATCTTTGCTTCTCTTGCTATTGATGAGCCTACCACGTTTACTATCGCAAGCGTGTCTGCACCTATTGAATTTGCCAGCTTCAGAGCGGCAAGCGTATCTGCCGTTTCACCAGACTGCGAGATAATAACTACAAGATCGTCCGGCGCAAGCAGAGGATCACGGTAGCGGAATTCCGACGCAATATCCACAACAACGGGAGTGCGTGCCAGCTTTTCTATAACGTATTTTCCTACCATGCCTGCATGCATTGCCGAGCCACAGCCTACTATATAGATATGGTGATAGCTCCTCAGCTTTTCATCGGTAAGACCGCATTCTGAAAAGTCGGGTAAGCCGTTCTTGATACGGGGATTTATCGTCTTTTTGAGTGCGTCGGGCTGTTCGCATATCTCCTTGAGCATAAAATGAGCATATCCGCCCTTTTCAGCCGCCGAAACATCCCATGTAGCAACCTGTAATTCCTTTTCTATGACATTCTTGTGCATATCATAGAACGTAACACCGTCGGCTGTTATATCCGCAACCTCTCCCGGCTCAAGCAGATAGTATTCTCTTGTGTATTCGATTATAGCGGTAACATCGGACGCAATAAACATTTCGCCCTTTCCCTTGCCGACTATCAAAGGACTTTCTTTTCTTGCCGCAAATATGCGGTTCTTATGCTCCCTGAACATTATGCCGAGCGAATATGCTCCCTCTATATCGGCAATCGTCCTGATTATTGTATCTATAGGGTCGCCGTCATAGTTGTAGTCGAGCAGCTTTGCCACAGCCTCGGTATCGGTCTGGCTCTCAAAGCCGTATCCCTTAGATATGAGAAATTCCTTCAGCTTGCGGTAGTTTTCGATTATACCGTTATGAACGATTGACACTCTGCCGTTTCCTATCGGGTGAGAGTTAATGTCGCTCGGCTCGCCGTGCGTTGCCCAGCGTGTATGACCTATACCTGCCGTAGCTGTGAAATGAGGCTCGTTTTCGAGCTTTTTGATAAGCCCTTCCTTGAGCTTGCCCTTTGCCTTGACGGTTTTTATCCTGTCGCCCTCAAACACGGCTATACCTGCCGAGTCATAACCTCTGTATTCCAGCTTCGTAAGTGAGTTTACAAGTATTGCGGTGCATTCTTTTGCACCTACATATCCTACTATTCCACACATGATCTTGTTCCGCCTTTCTTTAACCGGATGAGCAGCCATACTGCTCTGTAATAGTAATAATCATATTCTGTTTGTTTTTCATTAAGTACATTTATCTGTAAGCCGACAGCCTGTGTGACGGCTTATATAAAAACAGTATATCACATTAAGCTCGAAAAGGCAATATATTTTGTGTTGACTTGAGTTATCAACTGTGTTAAAATGGTATTGTAGATCACATTTAATGTGATAAAACAATTTACGGGAAATACAGTTATCTGTTATCAAGGAGGAAAATTATGGGGCTTGAATCACAAAACCTAAAAGAGCTGACCGGCTACATTGAAGAAGCGTTTTCGGAATATATGACATTTCCGACAATTTTATTCATAGTTGCCATTGTGGTGGCTTTATCGTCAATAGCTTGCTTTATTCTTGCACCGTTTTACATAAAAGGAAAGGCAGGAGGAGCAAAAACAGCCGCTCAGGTGATTTCCGTTATTGATTTTATCGTCGGCATATTACTCATTTTTGCATTCCTTATCATTACATTGTTGCTTAATATTGCGTCCGACGGTTTCTTTGATTCGGCTGATGATTTTCTGAAAGTGGTGCTCGGATTTTTGATAGCTCCTACGAGATTCGGTATGTCGCCCTTGTCGGTTTTCGGCTCAGAGGCAGGTATCGGCACGCCCATATTGTTTTATGCCTTGTATTTTGTTACGGCAGGCTTGCTCGGACTGGCGGCATTTATCGTAAGCTGTATAGCAAGAGGAAAATACAATGCCGCAAACGGTCTTATAAGAGGCGCAGCCGCACCTGCGGGAGTACCTCGGTACAACCCTTATCAGCCTTACGGTCAGCCGAATGCTCAGCAGGGCTATCCCCAGCAGTACGGACAGAATGCTCAGCAGGGCTATCCTCAGCAGTACGGAAAGAATATTCCGCAGGGTTACCCTCAGCAATATCAGCAGCCTGCTCCGCAGAATATACCGCAGGACAACGCACAGTATCAGCCTGCCCAGCAGGAAGTTCCGCAGAATATACCGCAGGACAACGCACAATATCAGCCTGCCCAGCAGGAAGTTCCGCAGAATATACCGCAGGAAGATGCAAATACAGAAGTTCCCGTGCAGGCGGCCGTGGCACAAGAGGCTCCGGTACAGCAGGCTTCGCCGTCATTCTGCGGCAACTGTGGCACTCCGGTAACTCCCGGTGCTTCATTCTGTCAGAATTGCGGCAACAAAATCAATTGACGATAATTTAACGGGCTGCTTCGGACAGCCCGTTTACTTTTTTACATTTCACCCTTGATGCCTATGATAATTTTTGTTGCTTTTAACAATAGAAAGAAATGCGGCGATGTGCTACAATTACTATCGGTGATGTTATGAAAAAGAAAATCAGCGTCTGCGAAAATTCAATGGTGCTTGTATACATTCTTGCAATGTCTGGAGGATTTATGGACGCATACTCCTATATGTGCAGGGGAGAGGTATTCGCCAATGCCCAGACGGGAAATATTCTTCTTATGGCGGTAAATCTGGCAAAAGGCAATTTTGTTGTCGCCCTCAGATATTTTGCTCCTGTAATGGCTTTTATAGCAGGTGTTGTGCTTGCACAGACGGTGCATCATATCTTCAAGGGCAGAGCGCTCCACAGACGGCAGATAGTTATTCTGTTCGAGGCGGTGACACTCTTTGCGGCGGCATTTATACCGTATGAGCTTAATATCCTTTGCAACTGCATTATTTCTCTTGCCTGCGGCGCACAGGTAGAAGCATTCAGAAAAATAAGCATAAGAGGCGCATATCCGCAGAGCTACGCCTGCGCCACCACAATGTGTATAGGCAATATGAGAACAGCGGCTTCGTCCATATGCGAATATGTCGCTCATAAAAACAGGGACGATCTGAGAAAAGGCTTGCTTCTTTTCAGCATAAACGCAATGTTCGCCGTCGGCGCTGTCGCAGGCGATCTGTGCGTGACAGCGATAAATCAGTGGGCTGTGATGATTTGTGCCGTGTTTATGACTATGGCATTTATAATTATCACAATGGAAGAAAAGGAAGAAGAAAAAGATGCCGTGTAAAACAGGCATATATAACTTAAGGCACCGCATAAGCGGTGCCTTCGTTGTTATTATTGACTTGTTTATCCTCAGTTCTTCTGCATTAAAGCTCTGTAAGGCTCAAGGAATGATTCTACTGTACCGTAGTATGAATCACGAAGATTTGTGTAGGATTCGCCGAACTTGAACGGTCCGCCGAGTACACAGCCCTTACCCTCGCTGTCGCCCTGCTGGAGCATATTTGTAAGGTCGGTTGAGAAGCCGAAGCAATCATCAAAGAGGAATGCGAATTTGTCGCTCGTTGTGTCCTTCAGATCGGAATAGATCTGGTACAGATCTTCAGACATTGCCGAGTGCTTTTTGTTCTCTCTGCGTGCTGCACCACAGCTGGGGCATTTTTCTATAGTCTTGTCTGCAGTAGAAACGCCGCATTCGGGGCATTTGGGATAATAAAGATGCTCGGCCGTCATTTCAGCCTTTGACTTAGCAATCAGCTCAGGGTCGATTTCGTTAAGACGGCAGATTTCCATATACTTGAGAGCAGCTTTTATGTTCTTTGCACCTGCGGGAACGAGATAACCGAATGTATCAGTGTTGGTGTAGTATTTATCAGCCTTGTCATCTCTGGGTATCGGAACGAATCTTATATCCTGATCCTTAGCTGCAGCCTGTGCCGATGTCCAGCCCCAGTCAAGACCGAACTCTGCGAACAGTGTCTTTGTAGCGGAAAGGCAGGTACTGGGATCTGTATATTCTGCATTTACCATACCCTGATTTGCAATGTCGGAAAGGAACTCCTGACATCTCTGGACGTTAGCGTCCTTCATGTTGTTGATGATCTGCTTGTTAGGACCGTCAACGTCTATAAGCGTTGTACCTGTCGAAACTATGAAAGGCATTGCAACGAAGCCTGTGGGCATTACACCGTAGTAATCATCGCCGATGTTGCACCATTCGGTCATTATATCCTTCCATGCCGTCCATGTCCACTTGCCTTCCTTATAAAGCTCCAGCGGGTCTGTCTTGATACCTTCATCGTCAAGAGCAGTCTGGTTGTATATAAGTACAACGCCGGGATTTACACGGTAGGGAAGATAATAGTGCTTTCCGCCGTAGTTGAAGTTTTCGATCATATCCTTCATACCCGACCATGTATCGCTGTCAAAGTCAACATAATCGTCAAGTGAAGTATAAAGGTTGTTTGCTACACCGTGGGGGTATGACTGCCACTCATAGCGCACCATATCGGGAGAGTCGGAAGAAGCAACAAGCTGTGCGAGCTTTGTAAAGTATTCCGTTGAGCTTGTCGAAATTGTCTCTACCTTATATCCTGCGTCATTGAACTTGTCGACGATTTCCTTGTCGTCTGTGTTAAGATCATAGTAACCGAGCCACTTGAGCGTGTCACCGTTTGAGGGTGCTTCTACAATGTTGCCGCCGTTACTGCCGCCGTTTCCGTCTGTAGAAGAATTATTACCGCTGTTGCTGTTTTCGGTCGTGCTTGAATTGCCCTGCGATGTGCCGGCATTGCTTGCAGAACCGCTTGTGTTCGTCGAGCCGTTGCAGGCTGAGAGCATTGATGTTGCCATAGCCGCTGTGATTGCACAAGCGAGAATTCTCTTTGAGAGTTTCATTTTAGTCCTCCTTAAAGTTACTCTTGCGTGTATACGTTTACACAAGATGATTATAATTATATTATAACCGAAAAGTGAATAAATTTCAATTCACTATTTCTACAGTTTGTTAGTTTAAATTTCAGCTATTTTGCACAAAAGCACAGAGCGTAATATGTGAAAATTTAATCAAATGTATGTAAATTTAAGTCATAACATTAAGGAAATTTAAGTAAACAGCTTCGTACGGCAAATAGGCATCCGCCGTAAACGGCTCTGTATTGCCAAAAATCCGTATCCTACGGGTTACTTTGTTCGTACTGCCTACAGCGAGAAGCCGTCTGCGGCATTACCTCACATCACAGCTCGAAAAAAGCACAGAATATCACGTTATTTGTTAAGATAAGACGATAATTCCTTTGTCAAGGCACGCTTTGAGCATTAACCGTTTTGTTTCGCCGTTGCTTTCAAAATAAACTGTGCCGATTCCCGCTTTGTCGATATTCTTTATCACACCATTGCCGAAAGAGCTGTGATATATCCTGTCGCCTGCTTTGAGGCTTATATTCCCTGTCTTTTTCGGTATCGGCTTTTCGGCGGTAACATTGAGCTTTTCAAGCTCCTCACTCTTTATATATGTTACCGTGCGGTCACGGTCCGTTAGCATTTCGGCAAGCGTTTTAAGTTCTGTCTTACCGCTTGTGTAGCGTATGCACAGCTTTTCCGCACAGCAGGCGATGATAATGCCTCTGCCGTTTTTGCTGTCGCAGTAAACACGTCCGAGCATATCTCTTGCAAACAGAGAAAAGAATATATCGTTGCTGTCCGTGTATTCTATCGGCAGATTTTTATCTATCTCGTCAAGAAATTCCGAGCTTTCGCCCTTGCACGAAAACAGATACAACTCTTTTCTGGCTCTTGTCACAGCAACATAGAACACCCTCCGCTCCTCCTCGTACTGCTTTATATCCTCCTTATCGTTCAGCTTGTCCTTAGTGATGCACGGAAGCACATTGTCTATTACATCGAGCAGGTAAACGCAGTCATATTCAAGCCCCTTGCTTGAATGCACGGTAGACAGCGTGAATTTGCTGTAAGGATCGTCCTTATGCTCCGCCATGATCCCGCTCAGCTCAGAAAGCCTGTCTATAAGCTCCGCACTGCTGTTTACGTTTCTCGCAAGCATACGGAGAATATCATATTTGTTTTCGTCAAGCCCGTTCTTGTGGGCATAATCCGCATACTGCATCCCGTGCAGGATGATGCTCAGTACTTCTGTTGCACTGCTGTTTTGCGCCTGCTGCATCAGCTGAGCCGTCTGTTTTATATTCCGCTTTGAATTTACGCTGATTTGAGTACCTGTATCAATGCCGAGCAGTGCGTCGGTTATCGTGATGTGCCTCTGCAAGCTTATTTTGCAAGCCGCCTCTGCGGTTTGCTTTGTTATATAAAGCCCTATTTTATAGTATATCGCCATAAAGCTGTCAATGTCATACGGGTTATTGATGAATCTGATTATTTCCGTGATGTCAAGCACAGGCCTGCTTGTGAAAAAGGTCTTTTCACCGCCCTTCAGCCTGTATGGGATATTGTTCCTTTCGAGCATATCGACAAGAACGACAGCACTGTCGTTGTTTCTGAAAAGCGCCGCTGTCTGCTGTTCGTTTCTTGCGGCGATACCGCACAGGAAGTCATATTGAACGTTTCTGCGTTCACAGCGTACAATGCGGACGGGTATACCTGATTTGTTCACAGCACGGATAGTCTTTTCACGTCTGAAACGATTGCACTTTACGAATGAATCTGCCACCCCGATAATTTCCGGAGTAGAGCGGAAATTCTGCTCCATGAACAGTATCTGTGCGTTTTTATACGTCTTTTCGAAGTCGATGAGCGCCTCAGGGTACGCTCCTCTGAAAGCGTAGATGCTCTGATCCTCATCGCCTACCATAAATATATTACCGCTTTTTGCGGCAAGCAGGCGAATAATCTCGTGCTGTATCTTAGATGTATCCTGCGCCTCGTCAACGCAGATGTAGCGGAATCTTCCGTTAAAGTATGCAAGTATATCGGGATATTTACGGAGTATGTCAAGAGCCGTCACCATCTGATCGTCATAGTCCATAAGCGAGCGTGACGACAGCGCAAGGTTGTACTCCCTGTATATTTTCAGCGTGTCATAGCCACTGCCCGAAAGTGCCTCTATCTCCTCGTCCGACAGCATCATATTTTTTGCAAATGTTATCATGGCGCCGATGTCATTTATGGTCGCAGTATCTGCAAATTCACCTGTGACAAGGCGATAAACCTCGCTTATCAGCCGTTTGCGGTCGCCCTCCCTGCTCATAAGATGCGGCACGTTTTCATCCGTGTATACCGTGGAGAAATACTCGATGATCTTGGCGGACAGACCGTTTATTGTTCTTATTTCAAGACCTGCGCCGCATTCGCTTCCGAAACGGTCGGCAAACCTCTTTTTCAGTTCAAGCGTAGCGGCTCTGGTATAGGTCACCGCCAGTATCTCAGAGGGGCTGATGCCACAGCAATTTATCATATATCCAAGCCTCGTTATAAGCACGGTCGTCTTTCCGCTGCCGGGTACGGCAAGCAGTAAAACCGCCCCCTGTACAGCCTTGACAGCGGTATTCTGCTGTTCGCTCATTTCAGCCATAAAGCGTTTTTCAAATTCGTTTTCGGTCATAGAAAGCCCTCCGTTTATACGGTTATTTTATCATAAATAATCTCCCCGTGCAACAATATAACGGATGGCGGGAAATGAAAAATGTGAAAATTTGCGAAAAAGGCTTTTCATAAAGCGGATTTTGTGGTATGATAAATATATATGTACATTTTGAGGTGAGAAGATGAACGCACAGGAATTATCCGCCCTTATAAAACAGGCACAGACAGGCGATACGGAAGGTTACGCACAGCTTTACAGAGCCGTGTACAGACCTGTATATAAAATAGCGAGAATGGCAATGAAAAGCGAGGATGCCGCTGTAGAGGCGGTACGCCTGACAGTGCTTGACAGCTTTGCGGCACTGCCTGCGGCAAGGCTTACTTCATCGCCGCAGTTCATAGAATGGCTCGTAAAAATACTCTGCACTAAGATAAGACACATCAACAAAACGGGCGGTGAGCTATGCACAAAGACAGATAGCGGCTCGGAGATAAGAAATGCGCTCAACGATCTGCCCGACATAGAGCGTCTTGTACTCAGCGTCAGCACGGTGTGCGGATGCAGTGCGGAGAAAACCGCCAAGCTGTGTGGCTATACCGAAGAAACGGTAGGGGTCTGCCTTACCAATGCAGAGGTAACATTGAAAGCACAACTGCTTTCGGGATCGAATATCTGACGGAGGAAGAAAATAGATGGTTAGTCTGGAACAAAAGATAAAAGAATACGTTTCTTCCGTAGAGATACCCGACAGAGTAAAACCGGAAGAAATAAGGAGATTGCTCGAGGATAACGGAGATATGACCGCAGGAGTATTTCTGCGTAAGCTAAAGGAGCTTAAAATAAGCGGTTCGGATTTTCTTGAGCTTTTAGGAAACAGCAAAATCGGTAATATGGAGTTCAGAAGAATAGAGGAAAACCCTCATCTGAAGTTCGATGAGCTTTTGCAGATACTGGATAATTCCGTTCTGAGCGGCGATGATTACCGTATGATAATTGCGGTTGCCACTCAGCGTAAGGAGCTTGCAGAGCAGAGAAAGCGCCGTGAAGAAGAAACACTCCGCCGTATGACTGAGGAGCTTACCGCAAAAAAGAACGTTCATAAAGAAGAAGAAACAGGAACAAATCAGAAAGATACAGCCGATATATCCGAAAATACACCCGAAGCAAACACACAGGAAGCACTCGACAGTGAGAAGATTTCTGCGGCTGAGGCACTTATTCTCCGTATGCAGAAAGAAATTGACAGCGAAGAAAATGTCGAAACTGTAGAAAATTCATCGAATTATACAGACAGTAATACAGATACGCCCGAATCCGAGCAGAAAAACGTTGAGGAAACTCCTGCCGCAGAAGTCGAAGCAGCCGAAGAAGATAATACGGAAAAGGAAAGCATTGCTACGCAGGAAGAAAGCACCCCGACTGATAACTCCGACCGCGACAGCAAAAGCGTTACTATGGAGTTCTGCATACCGGCACCGCCTGTCGCAGAAGCTAATCCTGCAGGCGAGGAAGCGGAAGATTTTGACGGCATAATATCCGATGATGAAAAGATAGGCAGTAACGCAAGGGAGATAGGCAGTGCCATAGGCGAGCTTATGGACAGCAATGCGGATTATGACGTATCTGACGATAAAGATGATTGCGTTGTCATAAAGCGCAGAAAGGGCTGCCTTATCACATCGTTTATAGGTGCGGCAGTGCTTGTCGCAGGAGGAATTACACTGAATCAGCTCAGAGCCTGCGGAATAATTCCCGACCTTACATATGATATTCCCGGAAAGGTCGAGCAGAACATAGACAGCTATGAAACGCTTCTGAATGAAGCCGCAGCTGCACGGGACAAGATTAGCTATCAGCTTCCCGACACCTTTGTGACGGTCGAAAAGAAGCCTGTCGCTCTGCCGAAAAACGTGTACGGCGATAATCTGGTCGCAACGGTAAAAGATACAGAGATATGCGGCGCTAAGGAAAAGGACGGCAAGCTCAGTGACAATTTCAGCTTTGAAACAGGTCTTACCGATGCAGGAATAGTTAAGTGCGGAGAGTATTTTGCGGTTGTCGGCAGTAAGGACAACGCAACGGTTATCCGCACCTATGATGAAAGCGGAATGTTAAGCGGAAAAGCGACCGATGAATATATACTTTCAGGCAAACTTGTCGATTTATATACAAACAGTAATAAGGTTTGCGCTGTAACGAAAGACAGCTTTGATATTGATAAAGCCGAATCGGAGAAACCGGAAACGTTTGTTCCTGCATACACACATAAAGGAACAACGCAGACTGTTGAATTTGAAAATATGGTGGTACCGTCTTATGTAAGCGGACTTAACTATTATACCGCAACAATGATAGCTCCTGCAGGAGATAATGAGGTTATGACGAAAAGCGTCATAGTCGGTGACATCGGCGGATGTTCGGTTAACTCAGACGGAATGTATGCGACCGACACGAGCAGGATAAACAATAAATATTACACACAGATCGCCTATGTAATGTTTGACGATCTGATGAGCAGTATGATAACCGGAGTATCCGATGTTGCTCTTAATCCCGCTCTGGTTATTGCGATGGATGATAACTTTGCGGCTTTCGGAGAAATATATTCCGGTGATGAACGTCATAATGTCATTATCACAACGAGCAAAACGCTCGGCAATATAAATTTCTGTGAAGGCATCGCAGACGGACAGCGAATAGCTTCGATAAGCGGTACGGGAAAAACCGTTACCGTAACATCATACGGCGATGAACCTATGCAGTACAGCGTGAATGTCGACAACGGCGAACAGGCGGAAAACACAGAAAACACCAACAGCGTGAAGCTGAGCGACAATGTGACAGCGCAGGTCACCGTAAAGGCTGACAAGGACGGAAACAGACAGGGCATACTGCTTGCCGTAGGCGGCGACAAGAAAGCAGAGGTCACCATCACCGCAGAAAGCAATACTTCGGGCGACTGGAACAGCTATCTTACAAGCCCCGTGTGCGACGATATTTCACAGCTTGCCTATTATGAAAAGGACGGAAAGATAACGATCGGAATACCCGTTATGTACTTTGACGGAATATCGCAGGTCAGCGTTTGCAAGTTCTACAGCTATGCCGACGGAAAGCTGTCTGAGCTTGGAAACATAACGCTGTATGACGAAAAGTACACCACGCTTTACTGCGATATAATCGACGGCGACAAGCCGTATATACTTACGATGTGGGATAACCGTGTGATTACGGCAAGCATTGATAAGATAAAGGTAATATCGGATACCGTTTTCAAGACGGTTGAAAAGAAGGATACAGCAACCGACAGCAAAACGGAAAGCAAGCCCGAAAGCAATACCGAAAGCAAAACGGACAGCAATACCGAAAGCAATACCGAAAGCAAAACAGACAGCACCGCTGACAGCAAGAGCGAATAAGGTGGTAATATTATGCACGAAAGGCTTCTAACAGCGGCGATAGAATATGACAAGGGCGACCCTAAAAGGATACAGCACTTTATAAAAGTACACAGCTTTGCAAGGCTTATCGGTAAGCAGGAGAAGCTGTCGGACGAAATGATGAAAACTCTTGAAACGGCGGCGATACTTCACGATATAGGCATTCACGAGGGCGAACGGCTCTACGGCAGAAATGACGGCGAGATACAGCAAAAGCTCGGTCCCGGTATCGCAAAGGAAATTCTTGAGTCGGTCGGCGGATATGAGGATGTCGCAGAGCGTGTGATGCGTCTTATCGCCCGCCACCACACATATACGGATATTGACGGCAAAGACCTGCAGATACTCATCGAGGCGGATTTCATAGTAAATCTGTACGAGGACAACGCAAGCGAAAATGCGGTCAGAAATGCGTATGAGAAAATATTTGTCACCGAAAGCGGAAAAAAGATACTGAAAGACAGCTTCGGGATATAAAACGGCGCCCTTATCGGCAGACACCGCAAAATACGGGCTTAAACATAACAAAAAGGCTGACGCATAATCACGTCAGCCTTTTCTGCATTTAATTTTATGTCGCTCAGTTCTTGCTCAGATATTCATCAATACTCTGAGCCGCCTGCTTACCTGCACCCATAGCGAGTATTACCGTAGCCGCACCTGTAACTGCGTCACCGCCGGCATAAACACCCTCACGGGTCGTCTGCATTGTGTCTTCGTTAACAACAAGACAACCTCTCTTGTTGGTGTCAAGACCGGGAGTTGTGCTTCTGATAAGGGGGTTGGGAGATGTACCGATTGACATGATGACCGTGTCAACGGGAAGCTCAAAGTTGCTTCCTTCCTTAGCGATAGGCTTACGTCTGCCGCTTGCGTCAGGCTCGCCAAGCTCCATCTCAATGCACTCCATAGCTCTTACTCTGCCGTTCTCATCACCGAGTATCTTGACAGGGTTGTTGAGGTTCTTGAAGATGATGCCCTCTTCCATAGCGTGATGTACTTCTTCCTTACGGGCAGGCATTTCTTCCATGCCTCTGCGGTATACAATGTATACATTTTCGGCACCAAGACGCTTAGCGCATCTTGCAGCGTCCATTGCAACGTTACCGCCGCCGACAACCGCTACCGACTTGCTCTTGATGATAGGCGTATCATAATCCTCAAGATAAGCCTTCATAAGATTTGTTCTTGTGAGGTACTCGTTGGCTGAGTAAACACCGATGAGATCCTCGCCCTCGATACCCATGAATGAGGGAAGACCTGCACCCGAGCCGATGAAGACAGCCTTGTAGCCCATCTCAAACAGCTCGTCAACCGACAGAACACGGCCGATGACCATGTTTGTCTTTACTTCAACACCGAGATCCTGAAGGTTTTCTACTTCCTTCTTAACTATAGCCTTGGGAAGTCTGAATTCGGGGATACCGTAAACCAGAACGCCGCCTGCTGTATGGAATGCTTCAAATACTGTTACTTCGTAACCCTTCTTTGCAAGGTCGCCTGCACAGGTAAGACCTGAAGGGCCTGCACCTACAACTGCAACCTTCTTGCCGTTCGACTGGGGCTTAACAGCCTTTGCATCGCTGTGCTTCATGTGATAGTCTGCACAGAAACGCTCAAGACGTCCGATCGAAACGCTCTCGCCCTTGATACCTCTTACGCACTTGCCCTCGCACTGATTTTCCTGAGGACAAACACGGCCGCTGATTGCGGGAAGGCTGTTTGTGCTTGTGATTATCTCATACGCTTCTTCAAACTTGCCCTCTGCAACCTTCGCTACAAATTCGGGTATTCTTACGTTAACGGGGCAACCGCTTACGCAGGGCTTGTGCTTACAGTTAAGGCAACGTGATGCTTCTTCCATTGCCATTTCTTCTGTATATCCCATTGCAACTTCGAGGAAGTTCTTGTTTCTTACGTTAGGGTCCTGTTCGGGCATAGGAACCTTAGTTAATGACATATTAGGCATTTTCTTATCGTCCTTTCCTTACTGCCCAGCCTTGTAAAGTCTGCAGTGTTCTCTGTCGTGAGCTTCTTTTTCCTTGTATGTCGAGTTACGCTTCATCAGCTCGTCAAAGTTTACTAAATGACCGTCAAAGTCAGGGCCGTCAACACACGCAAACTTGATTTCTCCGCCGACATTTACACGGCAGCCGCCGCACATACCTGTACCGTCGATCATAATAGGATTGAGTGATACAAGCGTCTTAATGCCGTAAGGACGGGTAACCTCACAGACAAACTTCATCATAGGTACAGGACCTATCGCAACAACGAGATCGTACTTGTTGCCTGCGTCAATAAGGCTCTGGAGCTTGTTTGTAACAAAGCCCTTTTCGCCGTATGAACCGTCATCTGTCGTGATATAGAAGTTTGTGCTTGCCTTCTTGAATTCGTCCTCAAGGATAACTATATCCTTGTTTCTGAAGCCGGCGATAACATCAACCTCAACACCCTCGTTGAATAACTGCTTTGCAGAAGGATAAGCGATAGCGTTACCTACGCCGCCGCCGATAACACATACCTTCTTTGCACCCTCGAAGTCTGTTGCCTTGCCGAGAGGGCCTACAAAGTCGAGCAGTGCGTCGCCCTCCTTGAGCTGTGATAAAAGCATAGTAGTCTGACCTACTATCTGGAATATGATTGTAATAGTACCCTTTTCTCTGTCATAGTCTGAAATGGTAAGAGGTATTCTCTCGCCCTTTTCGTCAACACGCAGAATGATGAACTGACCTGCCAACGCCTTCTTCGCAATGAAGGGAGCGTCTACCTCCATCAGTACAACGTTTTCGTTGAGCTGACGTCTTTTGAGTATTTTATACATTGAAAAAACCTTTCCTTTCGTTATATATGGGAGCATCTGTAAAAATACAGACGCTTCAAATCGCTACACATAAGTATAGCAGATTGGCGGAAAAAATTCAAGCGTTTTCGATATTTATATATTGAATAGCACCATTACTTAAAGTAATGATGAAAAACGACCCGTCACGGCAAAAACTCTTTGCATCCCCGATTTTCTGCGGTTTGAGCGACCTTGTGACACACACGTCATATATCGACCTTTTTCTCATTGACAAAAACTGCATTATGAGATATAATTATAATGTTATTGTAAAATTGGGTTAAATGTGTAAAGACTGAAAATGCCTTTATTCAAATCCGGGAGGCTTAATGAAAAAGAAAAAATCGAATAAGCTGAATCTTATTATTTGCGCAATTGCATTCGTATTCATGATCTTCTATGTGTATTTTGTGGACGGATTTGATAATCTTGTCAATTCAATTCAGAAGATAAATGTCGGATTCCTGTTCATAGCGATGGGTCTTATGATAGTATACTGGCTGCTGGAGGCGCTCGGCGTTCATGCGGCACTGAGGGCTACATACCCTAAGGCAAAGTTCAGCAGAACATTTATGACGACCCTGCTCGGTCAGTATTTCAACTGCATCACTCCGTCATCAACGGGCGGTCAGCCTATGCAGGTGTATTACTTCACGAAGTTCGGCGTTCCTATGTCACACGCAATGACATCTCTGCTGAGCAAATTCATAATGTATCAGTTTGTGCTGACAGGCTATTCCGCCGTGGTGCTTATAGCCCGTTTCAATAATTTCTCTACCGACTACGCACCGCTTATGGCGCTTGTAATTCTTGGATTTATCATAAATACTATCGTAATAATACTGCTTTTTATGCTGGCGTTTTTCAAGAAGCCCGTAAAGAAGATGGCTGTATGGGCTGTAAAACTGCTTGCAAAGATACACATTTTCAAGTTCCGCTTTATAAAGAGCGAGGAAGACAAGATAAAGAAAATCAAGTCCGTAGAGGAAATTGTAGACGAATATCATGATAATTTCGTGTTCATCAAGAAAAAACCGTGGCTTATCATAAGACTTATCATTTATAATGTAATTCAGCTCACGGCTTACTTCTCAATCTCGTATGTAATTTATCTCGGCTTCGGACTTTCGGGTACGGATTATCTGACGATTATTTCCTGTCAGGCATTCGTTCTGATGATTTCCGGATTTATGCCCCTGCCGGGTGCGCTCGGTGCGGCAGAGGGAAGCTATACGCTGTTCTTCAGCAATATATTCATCGGCTCGGACGGCACGAAATATGTCGGTATCTCAACATTTATATGGAGATTCTTAACGTTCTATCTTCCGATAATCGCAGGACTTATTCTGTCAACCTTTGTCGGAAAGTTTATGAACGTCGAAGCCCCCGACAAGTCAACGATCAAGCTTACCGAAGAAGAGCTTAAAGGCGACCCGATAGACTGATTGCTTAAAATTTACAAAATAATCTTACGGCAGAGGGTGTATGCTTTCTGCCGTTTGCTGTATCTTGAGCGCAAAGTGAAACAAGCCGGAAACGGCTCTGCGAAGCCAACGCAACCGCAAATTTACATGAAAATATTCAAAAGCAACATGAAGTTTATAGACCTTATACGCTGATCATGCTAATATGACGACAGACAGAAAAGCTGTCGGAAAGGATATGTATATATGAGCTTAGGAACAAATATTCAGTTTTACAGAAAGCAAAAAAATATGACGCAGGAGGATTTGGCAGAGTTTATGAATGTGTCACGTCAGACTGTGTCAAAGTGGGAATCTGACACTGCGTTTCCCGAAACTGATAAGCTTATCACGCTGAGCGATTACTTTGGCTGCACGCTTGACGAACTGATTAAGGGCAGTGCAGAAGAAAACTTTACGGAAGATGCCGCAGGATATGATAAGGAAATGAACAGCTTTACAAGGGCTATCTGTCTTGGTACAGCAACTGTGCTTGCAGGTGTTACCACACTGCTTTTTACGGTAGTTCTGGGACTTGATGAAACCATAGCTGCGGCGATATTCATGCTGTTTGTGACAGTTGGCACGGCGATATTTATAGTAAGCGGCATACGACACGACAACTATGTCAAGGAAAATCCCAATATCAAGCCGTTTTACAGCGTAGAGCAGATAAAGGCATTCAGAAATAAATTCCCCGCTGTTATCGCCGGCGGTACGGTGCTTGTACTGTTCGGCGTAATTGCATTGATGGTAATGCAGAGCTTTGTCGACAAGGTTGTACCTGATGTTATGACCGAGGAAAGCTTTGATGCGCTGTGCGCGGCGGTTCTGCTTTTATGTGTTACCGTTGCCGCGCCTATGTTTATATACGGCGGTATGCAGTATGCAAAGTATGATATTGAAGAGTACAACAAGGAAAATAACCCCGACAAGCCGTTCGCGGACAGACTTATGTCGGCTATATCCGGCGGTATAATGCTTGCGGCGACTATTGTGCTTTTTATAATGGGATTTTGTTTTGATAACTGGGAATTGTGCTGGATAGGTTATCCGATAGGCGGTGTTCTTATAGGGATTGTAAACTGTATATTCGGCGCTGTAAAAAAATAAGCAGATACTTGCATAATTTTTGTGAATATGGTACAATTAAAGAGCGATAACTGTTACAGTTCTTACAGCAACAGCTATCGTAATAAATAATTTGAGGAATTTTCGCCGTGAACCCTTTATTGATTGTACTGTATGTTTTACTCGGACTTCTTGCGGTATACGCCGTACTGTTTCTTATTGCGGTACTCCGTGCCGTATTTATGAAGAAAGAATTTGCGGACGATAAGCCGTTCGATCCGTATAAGGACGGTATCGACTGCGACACCCACGCAGAACATCTGTCAAAAATAATACAGGTACCTACCGTAAGTATCCGTGGCAGAAACGATAACACCGAGATTTATAAATTCCACGACCTGCTTGAACAGCAGTACCCGAATATCCACAGGGTATGCGAGCGTGTCGATATTGACGGAGCGTTGCTGTTTATATGGAGAGGCAAGGATAAGAATCGCAACCCGATATGCCTTATGTCGCATCAGGACGTTGTTCCTGCCGACAGCGAAAAGTGGAAGTATGACGCTTTTTCGGGCAAGATAGCCGAGGGCAAGATATGGGGCAGAGGTACGGTCGATACAAAGGGCGCATTATGCGCCATACTCGAAAGCATAGAGGAGCTTATAAAAGAGGGCTTCACCCCCGTGTGCGATGTCTATGTCGGCAGCTCCAACAACGAGGAAATAACCGGCGACGGCGCAGTAAAGACGGTTGAATATCTTTATGAAAAGGGCATACATTTCGATTTGGTTATGGACGAGGGCGGCTCGGTAATGTCATACGAGGACAGCGCCAAGGGCAGAATGGTAGCCCACAACGCAATGATAGGCATACTCGAAAAGGGCAGAGCCAACATAAAGTTCACTGCAAGGAGCAGAGGCGGCCACGCAAGCGTACCGTTCAACAATAATCCCTTTGCAAAGCTGTCAAAGCTGATGTATATAATCGAACACAGAAACCCGTTCAAGAAAAGGATAACCCACCCCGCAAGAGTGCAGTATCACGCTATGGCACCGTATATGCACCATTTCAGACACCGCCTGCTGTACGGAAATCTGTGGCTTTTCGCCCCGATAGCACCGTACATAATGCACAGGATAGGCGGCCCTGCGGGAGCAGTCGTAAAGACCACCTGCATATTCACTATGGCAGAGGGAAGCAAGGGTGCAAACGTGATTCCCGAAAAGGCAAGCGTTACCGCAAACTGTCGCTTTATGGTGCACGAGCCTTTACCTCAGTCGTATAAAAAGCTCGGAAAGATGTGCCACAAGCTTGGCATTTCTATGGAAATGCTGGCAGGCTTTGATGTTCCGCCCGTTGCGGATATGAACTGCTATGCGTATAAGTATGTCAACAAGAGTATAAAGGAAACCTTCGGCAATATTCCGAGAATACCTTATATAATGCTTGCAGGCACCGACTCACGCCATTATACGAAGATATGCGACTGCGTACTGAGATTCGTTCCGCTTATGATGACGGGCGCACAGCTTAACAGCGCACACGCAATTAACGAAAACCTCAGCGTAGAATCGCTTGAACGAGGAATAGTTTTCTATCACGATTTCATAAAAAATTACGGCTCAGAGTTGTAATGCGGACATAACCGTGTCCAAAATCTCTGAAAGATAAAATAAAATGATTTTATTAAAGCTGTACTGTAAAATTTATTGCTGACATCGCCGAAAACACTTTCCGTACTGACAAGGTGTTAATATTTTCGTGAGTATACCGGTACAACTGCACTGACATTGACCCTTCAAAAAAACGCCACTAACCTGAGATATATGTACTAACCTGCGGACGTGTAGCGTTAAGCGTCCCTGCATTGACAAGATATACAATGTTCAGGTAGTTTTACGAGTTTCGCCAACACCCCAGGCGGAGTGGGGGTGTGAGTAAGGAAAGAGGGAGCCACGAGGGAGAAAACCTAAGGGATAGGGAGAGGGGGCGCCTAGCTCCCTTGCCCTAGTCCCTTTGGTTGTCTCCCGCGTGAATAGCAGCAACGTTATTAAATGGAATAGCGAACCCGAGAAGTGCTGTCCGACAAAAAGAACTATCGGTAGCAAATACTTAATGGCATAAAATAGATATATTTGATAATGTCTTTTTCCTACAACCTGTTGCGGCGGATAGTTCCGCCGCTTTTTTCTTACCCACTCGGCATTTTTGACGAAAAAACACCGCCCGAATTGCAAAAGTCATTGACAATACCCAAATTAGATAGTATAATAATATAGTACGCAGGCGAAATTCGCCATAGCGGAATTTGGAAACACGGTAATTCACCGTAATATAACATGGAGGCTTTTGGTAATGAGAGTTTACAACTTTAGCGCAGGTCCTGCGGTACTTCCCGAAGAGGTACTTAAAGAAGCAGCAGATGAAATGCTTGACTACAAAGGAACGGGTATGTCCGTTATGGAGATGTCCCACCGCTCAAAGGCATATGATGCAATTATAAAGGAAGCAGAAAAGGATATCCGTGACCTTATGAATATCCCCGACAACTACAAGGTACTGTTCTTACAGGGCGGTGCGTCACAGCAGTTCGCCGCAGTTCCCATGAACCTTATGAAGAACGGCAAGGCTGCTTACATAATCACAGGTCAGTGGGCTAAGAAGGCATATCAGGAGGCACAGAAGTACGGCGAGGCTGTAGCTGTTGCATCATCGGCAGATAAGACATTCTCTTATATCCCCGATTGCTCGGATCTTGATATTCCCGAAGACGCAGACTACGTTTACATCTGCGAAAACAATACTATCTACGGCACAAAGTTCTGGCAGTTACCCAACACAAAGGGTAAGGATCTTGTAGCCGATGTATCGTCCTGCTTCTTATCAGAGCCTGTAGACGTAACAAAGTACGGCGTTATCTACGGCGGTGTTCAGAAGAACGTTGGTCCTGCCGGTGTTGTTATCGCTATAATCCGTGAAGACCTCATCAGAGATGACGTTAACCCCGCAACTCCTACAATGCTCAAGTGGAAGACGCAGGCTGATGCCGATTCTCTTTACAATACACCTCCCTGCTACGGTATCTATATCTGCGGCAAGGTATTCAAGTGGATAAAGAAGATGGGCGGCCTTGAGGCTATGAAGGCTCACAATGAGAAGAAGGCAAAGATTCTTTACGATTTCCTCGATCAGTCCAAGCTGTTCAAGGGTACGGTAGAGAAGAAGGATCGTTCGCTGATGAACGTACCTTTCGTAACAGGCAACGAGGAGCTTGACGCAAAGTTCGTAAAGGAAGCTACAGCAGCAGGCTTTGTAAACCTCAAGGGTCACAGAACCGTAGGCGGTATGAGAGCTTCTATCTACAACGCTATGCCTATCGAGGGTGTTGAAAAGCTCGTTGAGTTCATGAAGAAGTTTGAAGCTGAAAACGCTTGATTATAACCGTATAGGTACAGGAGGATATACCAATGTACAACGTAAAGACATTAAATAAGATTGCCGCTTGCGGTACAGACCTTCTTGACAGAAGCAAGTACACTGTAGGCGACGATATAGACAATCCGCAGGCAATACTCGTTCGTTCCGCTTCTATGCACGAAATGGAGCTTGGCGATGATTTACTCGCTATCGCAAGAGCAGGTGCAGGCGTAAACAATATTCCCGTTGACAAGTGCAGTGAAAAGGGTATCGTAGTATTCAATACTCCCGGTGCAAACGCAAACGCAGTAAAGGAGCTTGTAATACTCGGTCTGCTCATCAGCAGCCGTAAGGTCACAGCCGCTATCGACTGGGCAAAGACCTTAAAGGGCAAGGGCGACGAAGTAGGCAAGCTTGTTGAAAAAGGCAAGAGCCAGTTCGTAGGTCCTGAGATAAAGGGCAAGAAGCTCGGTGTCATAGGTCTTGGCGCAATCGGCGCATTAGTTGCAAACGCAGCCGCTGAGCTGGGTATGGAAGTTATAGGTGCAGACCCGTTCCTTTCTGTACAGGGCGCTCTCAACCTTTCAAACAAGGTTAAGTATGTAAAGAGCAACAAGGAAATTTTCGAAACCTGCGACTATATCACAGTACACGTTCCGCTTACTCCCGAAACAAAGGATATGATAAACGCAGACGTTATCAAGACAATGAAGAAGAACGTCCGCATTATGAACTTCGCAAGAGGCGGTCTTGTTAACGAGGACGCAGTTGTTGAAGCTCTCGCAAACGGCGGTATGGCGGCTTATGTTACCGACTTCCCCGGCGACAAGATACTCGGTGTTGACGGTGTTGTTGCACTTCCTCACCTCGGAGCTTCCACTCCCGAAAGTGAAGATAACTGCGCTGTTATGGCTGCAAACGAAATCAAGGATTATCTTGAGAACGGCAACATTGTAAACAGCGTAAACCTCCCCAACGTTTCAATGGCTATGGCGGGCGATGCTAAGATTTGCGTTATCCACAAGAATGTTGAAGGCCTTATCGCAAAGATTACGACCTGCATCACTGAGGCAGGTATGAACATTGAGAACATGGAGAGCAAGTCAAAGAAGGACTATGCTTATACGGTTCTTGACGTTAAGGGCAATGCAGACAGCGTAGCCGACAAGATAAGAGCAGGAGAAGCTGTGATTTCTGTAAGAGTTATCAAGTAATCAAAAACAATCAGATAAGCTATGAACCGCCGTGTTTCGCACGGCGGTTCAATCTGTCAAAAAACCTATTGTTATTATAGCTGCACTGTGAAACACATCACTAACATCGCCGAAAACAGTTTCAGTACCGACAAGGCATTAATAATTTCGTGAGTGTATCGGTACGACTGCACCGACATTTATCCTTCAAAAAAACGCCACTAACCTGAGATATATGTACTAATATGCGGACGTGTAGCGTTAAGCGTCCCTGCATTAACAGGATATACAACGTTCCGGTGGTTATTCGAGTTTATCCAACACCCCGACGGGGTGGGGGTGTGAGTAAGGAA
>ERZ780157.1334-NODE-1334-length-27270-cov-8.628624_pt1 | contig 27270 bp, 33 predicted proteins | sample MGYA00511169_ERZ780157 | MGnify/ENA primary metagenome ERZ780157 (study PRJEB29588, sample SAMEA1965149) | human gut metagenome | biome: human gut; feature: human-associated habitat; material: faeces | place: Denmark | collected 2008/2010 ... | reverse complement strand
ATCTTATCTGATATATTTTGATTAATATTTTTATATTTATAAATATCTTTTGCAATTATTTCGTTTTCTTCTAATAAAACAGCATATATTAAAAAATCTTCCCATAAAACTACATTCTCTTTTTCTTTTTCTGAAAGTAAACTAAAGTCATGTATATAATTCTTTATTCCAGCTATTTGTTCTACTAATATTTTACTTTCAGTTGTTCTTTCATATCTGTTTTCTTTTTCAAATTTATTGTATATTTTTCTTCTTACTTTTCTATAAATTGGTGTTCCTATTAATATAAAGAAAGATACTATGATTATTGTAAATAATATCATAATTAATCCCGATTCCGAAATAATTTCTATATATATTTCTTTTGCTTCTGGATTATTTTGTATAATTTCTAATTCAGATAATTCTTGATTTCCATATTTTATATCAAAATCATCTAGTCTTTCATACAACTTTTCACCTACTGGAGAAATAGTGAAAATACAACTTAAAATTAATGATATTATAAATACTATTGCAGATACATTAATTAGCATATTATTTTTTGAAAAGTTAGGTTTCTTTTCTTTGTCTAGCTTGTCTTTTATATAATTATCTTCTTTGGCTTCATTAATGCAAATCTGCTTCCAGTGTTCTATTTTTTCTTTGTTAAACGCATTATTTTTTATCATTTCAACTAATTCTTTTTCACTTTGTCTAAAAATATTATCTTCACTTTTTATTATAATATCATTTTCTCTAAAGTCAACTATACCATTTTGATACAAATTTAGTATTGTTGCAGATATATCTTTTTTAGTTTCAATTTCTAAATCTGTTATTAAGCTAATTTCGACAGGTGTTATGTTATTGAACCTCTCTCTGTAATAATCTATATTATCTATTACCTCATATTTGCTGTTTTCTCTTATGGTTTTCATTCTTGAAAATCTATAAGCTAAATAAACAGCAATTAGTATAAAGCATTTATTAATAGCGACTATAACACACATCCATAAAATAGCTAACAGTATATTTAAACATGCGAGAAAATTGCCCGAATAAATTTTTAAATATTCAATTATTGTTCCTAAAATTGGTATTTTAATATTCATATTCACTATTATGAAACATATCAAAATAAACAATATATCTAATTTTATTAAGTTTTTTTCTTTTTTACTTTTTATTTTTTTAGTTTTCATTTTTTCCATTTTATTATTCTACCTCTATGATTAATTTGCTAATCCTAACACCCATACCATAAATGCTCCCACTATAAAAGGTGAAAAATTTAAGATAACTAAAGGCAATCCCTTTATAGCATTATAATGATATTCTTCATTTGTAAATACTTTTTTAGGTGTATCTTCATAATATAAATGTAAAATTCTTCGTGGATATGTACCTGTAAACATCGCTCTATATTTATATTTTTTTCCGTCAATTTCATATTCGTATGTACCGCTACAAGTATCATTGTCTCTATCAACATAATCCTTTATTAAAGTTGCGTTAATAATATGCTTGTTTTCTATTGCTTTTTTTACTTTCCCATCTAATTTTTTTGATGGATTTAATTTATCATCTATTTTAAATTTAACTCTTATCACAAAAGTAAGCACAAATGCTACAAAAACTAATAACCATTTTCCCCATATTATAGGATCACTTCCAAATTGCTGTGTTAATGATTCTGTAATTGTAATTTCATTCAAATTATTCACCTCCTCTTATTAAAATTTTTTAATCTAACTATATTTTATCATGAATATTAAATTTTTGCTATAAAAAGACAAAAAGTATTGAAAATAATAAAAATTATGATATACTTTAAGAAATTGATTGATATTTGTATCAATCGTTAAGAGAGTAAAAGTTGTAGATAACTACGCCAATCGCTCCAGAAGCAAAAATCGTCGCACCAAAGCGATGTTAATGATTAAATCAACTAGTAATAGTCGATTTTTTTGTGCATTATTGCGAAGAAATGTGTGACGTAATATAATTAAAATAATTAAAAAGAAAATCAGTATGAGTGATGAACTCAAAACCAAAATCGATTGGTCTTGCAAATTTAATAAGAAATCCTATCAAGTAATTGAAGAATACTTAAGAATTGTGAAACACACCAATCTAGCGTATGTAGAGCCACATAAAGATATCTATGGATTATATTTATACTATTGTTATTTATTAGGAGTATTCCCAAAGAAACATCCTAAATAATACCTTCCTTATTCCAATAGAAAAGAAATTTATATATTAGAGCAATCTTCACAGCAAGTTAAATTTATGCACGATAATAATATTGTAACAAAATATGATTTAGATAACTTTGCTAAAAGTAATAACAAACTATTAAGTGAATTAAAAAGTAAAAGAGAAAATCTTTGGGAAAGATATCATAAAGTAAAAACTGAAGACAAGCAAAATGAAATACTTACTGAAATCAATGATATAAAATACCATCATACCAAATGTACAAAGAATTAAATTATCAATATAAAAAATCGATGAATTATCGACTTTTTCTATTCTTGTTTATTAATCCACTCAACCGTATCTTTTATAGTTTCTTTCATACTTCTATTTTTAAAACCCAAATCTTTTACAGCTTTTTCATTACTAAAATTTGCATTCGATGATAATGTATACAATGAATATTTTGTAAAAAGAGGAGTTTGTTTTTTTAAATTGTAATATATTTCAAATAAAGGAGCTATTAATTTAGCAAGCCATATTGGCAATACCACTTTAATTCTTTTTCTACCTTGTGCATCACAAATTAAATCACATATTTCTTTAATTGTTATATATCTGTTTGATAAGATATAACACTCCCCGTTTATTCCTTTTCTACAAGCGTTGATAATCCCATCGGCTACATCTCTGACATCAACAAAATCATACCCACCTTTTACACAAGCAAATAACTTACCATTTGTTACTTCTTTTACTAATCCAGTTAAATGACTATTACTAAAATCGTTTGGTCCTATAATTCCAGATGGATGAACAATACAAGCGTTCAAATTTTTTTCTTTTACTGCATTCATAACATACCTTGCAGCCTCTGCTTTTGTTTTTGCATATAATCCATGAACGTTATCAGGGTTAAAATCGGTTATTTCAGTTATTAATTCATTGTTAGCTTTTTCTGTAATTGCATGAACACTACTGATATAAATAAGTTTAGCTTTTGCCTCTAAAACTTTGCTTACTATGTTTTTAGTTCCTAATACATTGACGTTATAAACGAATGGATTGTATTTTGATTTTATATATACAACCGCAGCACAATGAATTACAAACACTTCTTTTCCATCAGTATTTTCAAAAACAGATGATAAAGATTCTTTATTTGTTACATCACCATAGTATATTTTACATTTTAAATTTTCTAGCGATTTTATAGAATCATTTTCTAACACAAATGCTCTTATTTCGTTTTCATCATCTTTTTCTAATTTTCTTATAATGTTATTACCTAAAAAACCATTTGCCCCTGTTATTATATAAATCTTTTTCACAACATTTATCACTCACTTTATTCATTTAACAAATTATTGAATATTTAAATTATATTTATTTATAAAATCTTAATACCTGATATTGATAATAATCATTATTATCTAAATAATCAACAGAAATGCCTTTTCCATTGTATGCTGTTTTACCAGTAGTTGATTTAGTTTTTGCTTCCTTTAATAATATATTAATTTCAGTTTCAGTTATTTCATTATAATTAGCTTTGATTAAATGTTTAGCGTATTTAATTGCATCATCACCATACTTACTAGTTTTATCTACATAGATGAACATATAACCTACAATATCAGTTGAAGCTGGATTTAAAGAATAACCATCATTATCCATTACTTGTGTATTAAATTTTGCTACAAGTAAATTAACATTTTTTTTCAACCCAACCATACTTTTCATAACTTTCTTCTAAATCTTTTTTAGCATCTTCTAAATTATGCTTTGAAATCTGAACTAATGTAATACATACAGCAACAAAAGCAATCACAAATATTACAACACAAATTCCTATAATTTTTTTCTTATTTATAATCAATCTTCTATTCTAAATCATTAATTATATATCACTTCTATATATAATTATACCAAATATTTCTTGCTTGAACTATCATCAATAAACATTATCTTTTCATTTTGAATGTTTATTTCACGCTAATTCTTTATATTCTTCTTGATTATTAAAGATAATACAAAAATCAAAATAATTATTAAAATAATTAATATAACACCAAACCAACCTAAAATTAATACTATTTTACTACCGAAAGTCATAATAATGCCTGCTAATAAAACCCCAAGAGTAACAGCAATTATACTAGTTTTAAAATCAATATTTAAAAAACTTGCAGCAAGTGTTCCGGTCCAAGCCCCAGTTCCAGGAAGAGGAATACCAACAAAAATAAGTAAAGCCCAAAATATTCCTTTTGTTCCCGCTTGATTTTTTAATTTTAAACCAGCTTTATTTCCTTTTTCTAAACACCATGTGAAAAAACCGCCAATTACTTTCTTGTCTTTGCCCCACTCTAGAATTTTTCTAGCAAATAAATAAATTATTGGAACTGGAAGCATATTACCAATAATTGCAATCGGTTCATACAAAAAGATGTTAAGTCCAAGACTTTCTGCTATAGGTATAGCGCCTCTTAATTCTATAATTGGTAACATAGATACTAAAAATACTAACAAGTACTTTACAAATAGTGGTAGTGTTTCCATAATTCCTCCTTATACAATTGAACTTGATAATATAATTATACCACACATTTTAAAAAAAAATGAGTTCAAATGAACTCATTATTTAGTTTTCTTAGTTGTTTTTTTTGCTGTTTTTGTTTCTTTTTTAGCTTTTTCTGTTTTACTACTTTTAGCAGTTTTTTCACTTTTAATTGAATTTTCTATTTCATCAATTTTACTTTCTAATGATGTAATTTTACTTAAGTAAATTTCTTTATTTTCTTTATTAGTAGAATACATAAATCCTGCTAATCCAGAAATTCCAACAACTTGTAATACTAAAATCACCCATAATAATGTACTATTTGCTGTAGTAACAGTATTACTAGAACCATCTTTTTTATCGTTTAGATGTTGCATTACATCATATCTATCTTTGCTTTCATATTCACTTTTAATTTTTGCTTCAATTTCACTATTATATGTATCAGCATATCCAGGGAATGCAGTATTACCAATTACAATGTATGGAACGCCTTGAACTTTATCACCTAAAGTTGCTGCAACATTTTCAAGCAATTCTGAATTGTCACTATTTGCCCAAACTTCATATGTTTTTAAATTGAAATATTGACCATATTCAGGAAGTATAGAAGTAAAATAAGCAATTGCTTTTAAACAATAACCACAAGTAGAACCTCTAAAAACATATACATTTATTTTTTCATCACTTTCTTGATAATTAGAAAAATCTGCTTTCTTTAAAACATCTACATATTCACCATAACCAGCTTTTTTATATTCATCTGGATATTGTTTTTCTAATGCTTCCATTGTTTTAATTTCATCTTCGACTGTTTCTTTAAAATTTTCAACCACTACTTCAGCATTAACTTGATTAGGTAACGTAAGACCTAAAGTTAAAATACTAACAAACAACCATAAAAACTTTTTCATATTTCACAACCTTTCATAATAACTAAATTATATAGTAAATTTGTAATTATTTCAAGGTTTTAAAATGAATTTCGACAAAAATTCACAAAATTTTCACTAAAATCAAAAAATTAAGTAAAATTTTTACTTAACTTTCTTGATTAACTATTTTATCAACTATATCTTTAACATCTTTTTCATTAAATGGTTTTCTTAAAATTCCAATAATTGGATAATCGTTAACTTGATTTACAATTTCATCAGAACCAACGCCAGTTATAATTGCAGTTGGTATTCTACTAAATAAATTGTTTTCTTCCATATATTTTAATACTTCAAAACCATTTACATTAGGCATATTTAAATCCAATAACATTCCCTCTATTTTAGTGTTTTCACCTATTTCTTTAATTGCGTCTTTTCCATCATTTGCAACAATTACCTCGTAATCATTTCCTAAAATTTTCTTCATAAAATTTTCAATTACTTTAGAATCATCAACGACTAAAATAGATTTATCCTTACTTTCATTAAATGACACTGAAACTTCTGGAATATCATAATTAAGATAGTTTCTAACAACTAGTAAAATACGATTTAATTCATCCATTAAAACTGAAAAGTTATCATAAATATAATAAATATTATTTGCTTTACTTTCTAATTCATGTTTATAAGATATTTCTGCTAATGTATCAAATCCAAAATATTTAGAATCACTTTTTAAGGAATGAACTAAAATAGCATAATTAGCCATATCAGCAATTTCTTTATATTTAGTCAAATTACTAATCATTTCATCAATATCTTCTAAAAATGATTTTAAAGTATCATTGTATGTTTCCATATCTCCAAATAATTCTAAACTATTCTTAACATTTACTCCTGCTTTCAATAAAATGTTAACATCATACATATAATCACCTCTATTATTAATTTAATTATAACATACATATTTAAAAAAAAGGTATTTTTTGAATACCTTTTCATTAATATGACATTTGTTTTACAATTAAATATTTTCATTTCTAATTGCTTCTAAAATGTTTTCACGCTTTATTCTATTACTTGAATACCACATACAAATGGCAATGATTATAAATACTCCTATAACTGAAACTAATATACTGTTCCATGGAATTAATAAATTACTAAATTCAACGATGCCATTAAATGATAAATGAAATAGTATAATTATAATAATTGATACTGGAATACTATACAATAATGATTTCAATCCAAAGAATAAACTTTCAAATAATAAAATTTTATTAAATCCTTTAGGTGTTAGTCCTATACTTCTTAAAACTGCAAACTCACCTCTTCTAAGAGAAATACTAGTATTAATAGTATTTAATACACTGGTAATGCCAATTAAAGTGACTAAACTAACAAAACCGTATAATAATATTTTAATAACCAAAATCATATTAGAAAGTAATTTTAACTCTTCTTTTATATCATATCCACTACAACTAATAAAATTCTTATTATTGTCTTCAATGATTTTATTTGCATCTTTATAGTTACCATCCCTCATAGCAACCATCATTTCATAATTTTGTTCATTGTTTTCATCTTCATACATTTTATTAAATGTTTCCATATCGATAATAACAATTAAAGAATTTATTGTGTCAATATCAATTCCTAAAGGTATATCGTCAGCTAAATAAACATTATTAAATGTATATTTATTTTCATATTCCGAATCATTTTTATGATAACTTACATAAAAATCATCCACATAATCAAAAATTTTCGTATTAATTGCTTTTCTCGTGTTGTTAACATATTCTATGTTACTATATTTATTAATAACGATTGGTCTTTTTTCTTTTAATCCTAGTTTCTTAATATAATCATTGTAATTATCATTATCTAAACCTATAACATAAACATAATTTAGCATAGAAGTTTCATCATAAAACATAGTTTTTTTAATATCTTCGCTATATCTATATTTAATGTTATCGTCATCAACACTAAATCTAAGTTGTGAGAATAATACATATTCCTTAGGATTACTAGCATCAATTATTTGCTTAGATATATAATTTATTTTATCTATATATTTGTAACTTCCATTAATACTTGCAATATAATCATATTCTGGCATACTAGCATAATCAATCGAACTTTCCAATCCATAATTAACAAATGCACTAAAAGAGATAAATAATACTATACTTACAAACAATGAAACAATTGTAATACGATATTTTTTTCTATTTCTTTTCATATTTTTGTAAGCAATAGTTCCCTCAATACCAAATAATTTTTTTATAAATTTAGGTGTTTTTACTTCTTTTGTTTTAATTTTAATGTCATCATTTTGTCTTATTGCTTCAATTGGACTTACCTTACTTGCTCTCTTAGCGGGAATATATGCTGATACAAATATAGTTATTATCATAAAAAATACTGGAATAACTAAAAATATTGGATAAGTAACTAATGATAAAGGAAATTCAAATACATTAGGAAGCAAATAATTAACTATTTTTAATACTATTCCAATTCCAAGATAAGCAGATAATATTCCAAGTGGTATACCTATTAATCCAACAATTAAAGCTTCATAAAATACTGTATATTTTAATTGTTTTTTAGTAGTTCCAATACTTGAAAATAATCCAAATTGTTTCTTTCTTTCCATAACTGAAATGGCAAAAGAATTATATATAACAACGATACATCCTATACTTACTAAAGATAAAATTATACATATAATTTTTGATAAAGAATCAGTTAAATTATTATATTCTGAAACACCATACATAGCTAATAGTGAAGTGTTGTATGAAACATCTTTTTCTAAATTTAAACCTAAATTTGCAACAATTTTTTTAGTGTTTTCATATGTATCTTTAACTTTATTATAAGTTATATATATCAATAATTGATTGCTATCACTAGAATTTGTAAAAGCACTATACCCAGGACTTGTATAAGGCTCTAAAATATCTCTTTTACATATGCCAACAATTATATACTTATTATTTGTATCAGGAATAAATTTTTCATTTATCTCTTCTTCCATAACATCACAAATATTGTCTTTACAAATGTATGATAAGCGATAAGAAGATGTGTTGTCTAATACATTTCCATCTAAATCTACTCTTTTACCAATACTTAAGTTTATTTCATCACCTATTTTTAAGTCTATTTTTGAATTATTTTTTAATAAACTATCTGAAATAACAATTTCATTACTATTTTTTGGCAATCTTCCTTCGATTAATTCTAAATTATCTAAGTAATTCTTACTTGCATTGAAAATTTCAATATATGGTTTATAATCGTTTTCAATTCCATCTACTTTAGCGTAACCTAAACTACTTTTGTATTTATATGTTTTTATAGTTTTATTACTTTTAATAATCTCTAATTTTTCACTAGGAATTTTGATTAACACATGATGTGAACCATTATTTTTTTCAATTGATTTTATAGCATTATCACGAACAGTTGCAAATAAAAGACCTATACCCACCATAAGAGCTGTTGATAAAATAATTCCAATAATTGTAACAACAGTTCTTTTTTTATTTTGTTTTAAATGTTTAATAGTTAATTTATTTAAAATGTTCATTTTATTCTCTCATCACTTATAATTTTACCATCTTCTAAGGTAATAATACGACTAGCATTAAGCGCTAAATCATGATCGTGGGTTATCATAATAATAGTTTGTTTATATTTTTTGTTCGATAATTTTAAAAGTTCAATAATCTCCTTACTTGCCTTACTATCCAAATTTCCAGTTGGTTCATCTGCTAAAAGTAAGGTTGGACGATTCATAAGCGCTCTTCCAATACTAACTCTTTGCTGTTGCCCACCTGATAATTCATTTGGCAAATGATTAACTCGATTAGTTAACCCTAATATTTCGATTAATTCATCTAAATATTTTTCGTCTACTTTTTTGCTATCTAATAAAATTGGTAATGTCATATTTTCTTTAACATTTAAAATTGGAATCAAATTGTAAAATTGATAAATCAATCCTACTTGTCTTCTTCTAAATATAGCTAAGTTTGTTTCATTTAATTTGTAAACATCCTCACCATCGACATAAACTTTACCACTAGTTGGTCTATCTACGCCACCTAAAATGTGTAATAATGTACTTTTACCACTTCCACTTGAACCAACAATGGCAACAAATTCACCTTTTTCTACAGAAAAGGAAACATTATCCAAAGCTTTTACTAAAGTTTCACCTTTTCCATAAGTTTTGCATAAATTTTCTACTTTTAAAATTTCCATAATTTTCTCCTTCCAAAATAATTATATTATTTAATTGTTACTTTCAAGTGACTTTTTAGTGACAAATTTGTCATTTTTAAATAGTTTAATAATAAAAGTTGTCTTATCCCCACTTGTTTGAACTTCTATTATTCCGTTTTGTAAAGTAACTATTTTAAATGACATGTTAAGTCCAATCCCAATACTGTCACTTTTAGTATTTGATTTATAAAATCTTTCAAATATGTGTGGTAAATCTTCTTTAGAAATACCACTTCCATTATCTGTTATTGATATTAAAGTAAAAATTGGATTATCACTTACTTTAATATTTATTTCATCTAAAGTATGTTCACAAGCATTTTTTAGTATATTTAAAATTGCTTCACTCATCCAGTTTAAATCAACATATAAAAAAATATTTTCTATATCATAATTTACTTTTATGTTTTTATTTTTTATTAATTCTTCAATTGGTTTGATTGCTTTTTCGATTAAAACATTGCTATTAACTTGTTCAAATTTTAACTTTATAGTACCACTATCGAGTCTTGATATTTTAAGCAAGCTTTGAATTAACCATTCAATTCTATTTAGTTGTTGTTCGTTTTTATATAAAAATTCTTCTCTTTTTGAATAGTCTTTTTCATTTAATAAAATATCATTTATCATATACATACTAGTTAATGGAGTTTTTATCTGATGAGATATATCTTCTAATAATTCTTCCAAATATTTTTTTTCTTTTGTCAATAAATTACTTTGTTCTTTTAATTTAATTGTCATTTTGTATATATCGTTTTTTAATAAACTTATATAACCTTCTTCATAGTCTTTAAGAGAAATGCTATAATCATCATTAAGTACCCTATTCATATATTCATCGATTTGCCTAATTTTTTTATAATTATTTCTAAAAAGTAAATAATTTATCAAAAGCATAATTATTCCTGATATAAGTGTTATAATGGAAACATTTTTAATTATATATGTTTTTAATTCGTCATTTTCGTAGTAAAGTAAATATTTTTCTATTAATTTATTTCCTTTTTGATTACTTTTATTAAGTATTAAATCATTAATTAAACTTTCTTCTAAATTTGGTTCTTTTTCTAAAACTGTTCCTATAATATTACCATTATTTTGATTGATTAATTTTGTAGTTTTTTTATAAATATTCAAAGATATTAAAATACTTGTAATTATTGTAATTAATAAAATTATAATCTCAATTAAAATTACTCTATTTAAATTCTTATTCTTCATTTAAAGCACCTATTTTATAACCTAAACCTCTAACCGTTAAAATAATTTTCGGTTCTCTTATAGAATCTTCAATCTTTTCTCTTATTCTTTTAATATAAACCGTTAATGTATTATCATAAACAAAAGAACTATTAACATCCCAAACTAATGAAAGTAAGTTATCCCTTGTAAATACTTTATTAGGATTTGTTGCTAATATTAAAAGAATTTTATATTCCATTGCAGTTAGATTAACATCTTGATTATTTTTAAAAACTTTAGCTTGCTTTAAATCAATTGTTACATTTCCAATTTTTATTTTATCATTATAATTGTTGTTTTTTCTTAAAGCATTTTTAACTCTTGCTATTAATTCTCTAGTTTTAAATGGTTTAGTTATATAATCGTCTGCTCCCATGTCAAGTCCCATTACAATATTCACTTCTAAATCATTTGCTGTCATGAAAATAATTGGAATATTCTTCATTTTTTTTAAATCTTTAAATAAATCAAATCCACTACAATCTGGTAAATTAACATCCAATAAAATTAAATCAATATCATCGATATTTTTTATATCACTCTTAAGAGCTGCTTCACGAACTTCAAATTGCTCATATTCTAAACAATATTTCAATCCACTCCTAATTGTACTATCATCTTCAACAATTAATATTTTCATATAATCACCCATCTATTTAAAATTATAAACTATTTTATAAAAAAAATAAAGTGTTGGAAATTTTAATGTATTTACATTTAAATTACACTTTATTTACCCAATATCTTTTTTTATATTATTTACATCTTTTAGGCTTGCTTTCGTTATTATTTTATTACCATATTTATCTTTTAATTTATCTATTACATTATCGAACTTTTCATCAGTTGTCTTTTTGGAAAAACTATCAAACAATGATACTTGGTAATCATTATTTGTCACCAAATTATCTAATCTAACACCTATTAATCTAACTGTTTCTATTTCCATTTCCTTTAGTATTTCTTTAGTATAATCATATATTTCAGAAGTTATATTAGTAGCGTTTTTTAATTTCTTTTGGTGCGTTTTTCTTTTAAAATAATTGTCTTTAATAATAACACATATAACTTTAGCATATTTTTTTTGTTTTCTTAATCTAATTGCTACTTTCTCTGATAATTCCATTAAATATGGATACAATTGTTCCTTATTACTTACATCATTTATTAATGTAATTTCATGACTTATTCCCTTTGGAGCAATATATTCACTATTTACTTTACTATCATCTATTCCTTGTGCTAAAGTAATCATATTAATTGCTTGATTTTTAAAATATTTACTTAAAAGATATACATCGGCATTCGCTAAATCTTTAATTGTTCTTATATTTAATTTAATTAATTGTTCACTAGTTTTTTTACCTATTCCAAATAACTCTCCTATTTCTAAAGGCCACATTTTAGTTTCAATTTCATATTCATACAATGTATGAATTTTATTTGGTTTTGTAAAATCACTTGCCATTTTCGCACATAATTTATTATTAGCTATTCCAATATTTACAGTAAACCCCAAACTAGAGTATATTTCTTGTTGTATTTTTTTGGCAAACTCAACTTCATTCCCATATAAATTTTTAACTGGTGTATAATCAAGGTAACATTCATCAATACTGGCAACTTCTATATCAGGGGTATATTTGCTTAAAAGTTCAAATAACTTTTTACTCATTTTACTATAAAATGAATAATTAGGTGGATACACCCTTAAACTTGGACATAATTTTTTTGCTTCACTTAAAGTCATAGCTGTTTTTATACCCAACTTTTTACAAGGCGTTGATTTAGCTAAAACTATTCCTTTTCTTGCTTTTGGGTCACCTGCAATTACAGCATACGAGCCTCTTATATCATATTTTGAGCCATTATTTAATAAATCAATCGCACTCCAAGATAAAAAAGCATTGTTAACATCTATATGCATAATTATTCGCATAATATCACCCATTTAATTTTATCAATTTTTAACAACTATGTAAAGAAAAAAAGCAAAAATATTTTTGCTTTAAATAAATATAAACATTATAACACAAGTTATTATAATAACTAATAATATAGCTAGTAAATATTTCCAAATATATTTAAACCATTCTTTATATGAAATATTTAAAAATGCTAGACCGCCAATTAAGTAAACACTTGTTGGCGCTAATAACATTACAAATCCATAAACTGATTGTAACACAATACCAACTGTTGGAAGTAACGTAGAATCGTAACTTGTAAATAGCGATGCATTATAACCAATTAAATTAGTAAAATCATTATAGAATAAACTTAATATTGCGCTTTTTGACATTAAAGCCGCAGCATTGTTTTGTGATAAACTATTAACTATAGTATTAACAAAGTTACCACTTCCATTATAATATATAAAAGCATATAAAATACATGATAAGGTAGCATATATAGCTGGTTTAATCATTTCTTTAGAACCATTTATAAAAGCTTCGAATAATTCACTAAATTTAATACGGTAAGTAAAACCTAAAATTAATGATGCTACAGCTATAATTATAACTAAATCATAAATTGTAATGTATCCTATACCTTGACTACTACCAATTATATTTCCAAATAATGTATAGCCATTAATACTAAATTGATGAATACTTTTGTATAAATTGTCAAAAGTTTCGATTCCAAAAGATATTCTCCAATTATACATAAACAATATAGAAACCAAAAGCATAACAACACTTATTATAATAAGTGGTAGACTTTTTCTTGTACCATTTATATTTTGATATAATGGAATTTCTTCATTTTTTGTTTTTTGTTTAATTTTTTTATTTTCTTCTTTTGGTATTCCTTTTTTTATTACATACATAATAAGTAAGAAAGTAACCATTACAAGTAATATTATTTTTGTGTATAATTCATAACTTGAACTTAATTCAAAATAATATTTGATTTGAGCATTAATAACTCCATAAGTTGTTCCAATTGTTCCTACTAAAATTGAGCCTACCGTTGCAGCAAAAGCTGAAATTTTATTAAAGCCTTGTTTTAATAATATTGCAACTAAAAATGGAACTGTAATAAATAATATTGGCGTTAAATTAGTCAATGAAGACAATAGTGAAAGTAAAATAATTGTAATTATAACAAATTTTTTAGGTTTTACTTTATTCGCTACATTTGAAACTAATTCACTATATGCTCCTGTTTTGTTTAAAACACCATAAAATCCCCCTATTGCTAAAAATAGTAACCCATACATAAAAAATGACACTAGGGTAATGATTGGTAATAGACTTAAATCGTATAAACCAACTGGAACAGTTTTTGATAAACTTGTTATAGTACCACTAGATAAACTTGAAGCAGTAATAATCCAACTTAAAATACAAACTAAAAGAAATGAAATACCAATCGTTTTAAGTAAACTATATTTTTTCATAAATACCTCCAATGTAATTATATCAAAATATTGTATGTTTTAAAATATTTTTTAGAATTTTAACCAAATTTTCACATTTGTTATTTACAGTATTTAAACAAATTGTTATAATGTTTCTATGAAAAAGTTTAAGTATAGTAATTCAAATAAAAGATATCACACTCTAGATTATTTTTATAAAAATAAATTCAATTCTAAAGTTTGTAAAGTAAGTTTAAATGCTGGTTTTTCTTGCCCTCATTTAGATAGTGGTGGGTGTATATACTGTTCTAAAACAGGTAGTGGGGAATTTGGTGGGGATGTTAATTTAGATTTAATAACTCAGTTTAATACCATTAAAAATATGTTATCTAAAAAATGGAAAAATGTTAAATATATAGGTTATTTTCAAGCAAGAACTAACACTTTAGCGCCTGTTTCTGTTTTAAAAGAAAAATATGAAACCATTTTAAATTTGGATAATGTAGTTGGACTTTCTATTGCAACTAGGCCTGATAGTATAAGTTTAGAATGTTTAGATTATTTAGAAGAATTAAATAAAAAAACTTATTTAACTGTTGAACTTGGTCTTCAAACAATTCATGAAGAAACATCTATTTTAATTAATAGAAGACACTCTTTAGAATGTTTTAATGATATGGTTAAAAAACTTAGAGAAAGAAAGATTGATGTTGTAGTTCATATTATAAATGGACTTCCATATGAAACAAAAGAAATGATGTTAGAAACAGTAAAATACTTAAATAAACTAGATATTCAAGGTATTAAAATTCATATGCTAAGTATTTTAAAAGATACAAAATTAGAGGAACTTTATAATAAGAAACCATTTAAATTATTAACAAAAGATGAATATATTGAAATTGTTTGTGAACAATTAACATATCTAGATGAAAAAATTGTAATTCACAGATTAACTGGTGATCCTAGTATAGAAGATTTAATCGCACCTTCATGGTTACCAAAAAAAATTGATGTTTTAAATGGAATTGATAAATATATGAGTAAACACGATTTAATTCAAGGTGAAAAAATAGCAAAATAGTTAATTTTTACTATTTTTTTTAATTTGTTTTTAAAATAATTCAGATTTTATAAATCTGCTTAACAGTTTTTCTATATTGGTTATAATTTTATTATCAAATTATATAAATTAGTAATTTGTGATTTGTTAATTATTAATTTATAATGTATATAAAGGAGATGATAGTATTAAAAATTATGTTAATAACTCAAATATAAGTTTATCTGGAACTGAATTATTTGATGAAATTTTTGAAGCGTTTAAACAAGGAATAATTATGGGAACTGAAGAAACAAATTACAAATTGGTTAAAAAGTTATATGATTTAGATATTAATTTAGATTTAATATCTGATTTAACTGATATACCAATCGATACTATTGCTTGTCTAGTAGCAGAAAAGGACTTAAATTAAGTCCTTTTTATAAACCAAACGCCACTTATATCACAACTACTACTTGAAGGTGCTGGGTTTGGCATTTCCATCTTAATAAATACTGGAACTTTAAATCCATTACCAAATGCAATACAATTTCCTGGTTGAAGTATTCTTAATTGTTTAATAATTTCATTGGTAATATTTGGTACCATTTTTCTTATATATTCAACATCAATTGGATGTAGCATTTTAAAAATTAAGAAATTATTACATTGTGATAATGAAGTTTCTGATAATTCACTAGGTCTTTGTGAAATTAATCCTAATATAACACCATATTTACGTCCCTCTTTAGTAATACGGTCAAATATATTATAACCAAGTAATTCATAGTCGTTATCATTTTGAACATAACGATGGGCCTCTTCAAGAATTATATGGAATGGTAGTGTTCCCCTATTTTCATTTTCTTTAGCAAAGTTAAATAACATTTTCGAATAAATTTTAGTTACAACTTTTGCAAATCTATCATCAACATAGTTAATATTAAAATTGATTATTTGAGCCTTATGACCATTTGTAGCAGTTAATAGTTCTTTAATGTATTGCTCTTTTGTCATGTATTTGTTGCAATCAAAATAAACTTTATAGTTTCCATTAACTAGAGATTGTAAACGAACTTTTAAAACGTTACTTTCCTCATACACTCTATCATTGTTAAGGACACCTTCACTTATTAAAGCAAATTCGAATGCACTTTTTAAATCATCTAAATTATATTTTATATCTCCATTGTTGTAATTCATCTTTAAATCATCTTCTAAGAATGTTTGCATAAAGTTAGTTAATAATTCCATTTCTCTTATTTTACCAGTCGCATCAATTAATAAACATTGCTTTAGTGGTCTTGTATAACCTGGTTGGATAATTGGTGTTTCTAGATTTAGTTGTGATGTGTTATAAAATGATAAAACAGAGAAAACTTGGTCTCTTATTTGCGCTGGTGGATTTCCACTAGCAAATATATCCAATATTGCTCTTGCAATGATGTCATTTTTATATTTGATGACATCTTCACCTTCTCTTGCAAAAATGTTAACTAATTTTATTGCTTTTTCGATGATTGGAAGTTGTGATGGCCTATCTGCCCCTAATAATAGTGCTATATCATCGACATCTAATAACCATAATGGAATTTTTAAAACATCTGTATCACTAAAATTAGTATTAGTTGTATATGCTTTAAAACTAATATCTGGATTAATTTTATCGATATCTTTAAAAGCACTATGATATTCACCATAAGCATCAAATATAAATAAACTTGCTTTATAAGGAACATATTGCCTTTTATCAAATATATTTTGAATTATTCTAGCAACACCACACGATTTACCACTACCAGTAGAACCTAAAATCGCAAAGTGATTACTAAAAAATCTATTTATATTTACACCTATTTTTACTCCTTCATAAATAGGACTAACTCCTAAATATAAATCTTGATTTTCCTTATAATTTTCAACACCTATAATCATAGGTATTTTTTCTTTAGAAATAAGTTTTACAGTTGAACTAAATGCGGGTTTTACTATAACACCAAAAACAAAATTATTGTTAATTATTTCTCCTAATAAATTGATATAAGCAATCCCCTCTTTTATATTAATTATCTCACCAACTATTTTTCTATTTCCTTCTTCCATTACAACATGGATATTGATTAAATTGTTAAAGTTTTCTACATCAATTGCTAACTTTAACAAAACTTGATTTTCTTCGATTCCAATAATCGTACCTAACATAAAATCCTCCTCGCACTATTTTAATTATACCCTTTTTTTTATAAAATGAAAAGTCTTTTATGAAATAAAAAAAATAAGTTTATTTAAAACCTATTTTTTAACCATTGATTTTCCTAATTCAAATTGTTGAATTTTTTCCCTATTTTGTTTTACTATTTTATCTAAACCTTTATGGTCTTTTCCTGTAAAGGCTTTTTCACATGGCGTTGCTTCTACAATCCAGTTTGCAGTTTTAACATCTCCACGTTCTAATGACGCTAAAACTAATTTGTCTACAACATCAGATAATGTACTTCGCTTACTATTACCAAACCCTATATTCATTGCTTCAATAGCTTCAGTTATTTTACTCATAATTAACCCTCCTAATAAACTTCATTCATAAGTAACTTAGCATTATTTGTAAAATAGGCTTCATACATTTTGTCTTCACCAATTATTTTACAAATCATATTAGTAGCTATAACTTCATCTTCATATTCGTTTGTATCGTTTCCAACAAGAAAATTAGCAAGCATCTCCGTATAACCAACATTTAAAGCTTCAAAAATATTATCTTGATTGAATCCTGTATAATTGTCTTTTGCTGTAATAATGTTTAAAATTTCTCGCATCAACACATGTTTGCAATCACAATTATTAATTTTAACAAAACTAATTAACAATTCGTTGTCTATAGGATTATAACGAGAAGTTCCTTTAATTAAAAACTGACTTCCTCTAATAATTTTTAGAGTTTTTAATCTTTCGCTTAAATTACTTAAATCAACACTAGGAAAAGCATTGTTAAAAGTAACAACTAATTCCATAATACTGTTCTTTATATCTTCTGTAAGCGCAGAATTAGAATTTAAGGATGATTTTATTTCTTCTAAATTAGCCATCTCCATCACCTTGCTAAATATTTTAGCACATTTGTTCCATAAATACAATTATTTTTTAAAATTTTTTTTCATTTGTATTTACACTCTTTACATTACCAAATATTTGTGCTTTTTTTGTTGATTTTTTTGTATTATTATATTAAAATACTATTATGCAGAGTTGTCTGAGAGGTCGAAAGTGTGAAACTCGAAATTTCATGAACATTATTGTGTTCCCAGGGTTCGAATCCCTGACTCTGCGCCATTATCTTAATATCAATAAAAGCCTTGAATTACTCAAGGCTTTATATTATATACAACCACCACTAATTAAACTACCAACTACATTTCCTAATTTGTAAATGAGTCCTGTCGCTAAGATTGCTATAATCAATGCTAAAGTTGTTATACTAATTTTTAATACAATACTATTTTTTCTTAAGATATTGGACATAAGTTTTTCGCTCCTATTCTTCTTATAGTTGAACCAATCATTCTTCCTAAATTCAAGAAAGTTTCAATTCCTCTTGATATGGCATTTAAAAATGATGCGGTTATTTTAAATGCTCCTCCTTCAATTTGTTTTAATTCGTTTTCGCTTAGTATCATGTTACCTCCTTAATTACATTTTGATGGTCTTACATAGCCATCTAATAATCCCGCTAAAAATACAATTCCAGCAGTTATTAAAAGTCCAATTCCAATTCCGCCACCGTTAATTTGTTTTAATTCGTTTTCATTTAATTTCATAAATCAAGTCCTTTCTTTATTTCTTTTATTATAGTTGTTTTTTCATGTTTTACCTTGATGTTTACTACATTATTGATAACCAAATTAGGCATATCTAAATCAGTATATATTTTAACTAATTTATATGGTTTTAAATCACTTAAATAATACTCTTCACTTATAATAATGTTTTTTACTTTAATTTCTTTGTCTTCAAAATAAATTTTCGAATTAGTCACACTATAAATATCTTTATCTAATACATATAAACTAATATAATAAGAACTATCCATGCCTACTATAGATAAGTAACTATCATATTTATAATACTTGTAATTAAAACTTATTAAAAATAAAATAGTAATTATTATTAACAAAATAATCGTATACACTTTAATTTTTAAAGAGGTTTTACTATTAACAATGGTTTGAAAATCAGTTATTGAAAGATTCATTTCTAATTACTTTTTTTGAGATTTCTATAACTTGATTATACAAATCCATATTATCTAATCTATGAGAAACCACAATAATCGTCTTATCTTTATAGTGATTGAACAAATTTTTTAAAATTTTTCTTTCACTATTAACATCAAGCTGATTTAGTCCTTCATCAATTAGTAATATATTAAAATCATTGTTAATAGCACGAGCTAACATTATTCTTTGTTTTTGACCTCCTGATATATTAAATCCATCTTCTTCAATTAAAGTGTTATAGCCTAATTTAAATTTTTCTACTACCTCATCTAATAAGCAAATTTTAATAATTTCACTAAATTTATCGCTATTTCCTATATTGTTATAAATAGTATCTGTGAACAACTTTTCATTTTGACTTATATAAATTATATCGTTTTTTTTATAATCATTTATATCAACCCCACCAATTAAAACACTACCTCTTTTAACTTCGTAATAATGTTTTAATATCTTAAGTAAAGTACTCTTACCTCCTCCACTATTACCTAATATTAAAACTTTATTTCCTTTTTTAATATCTAAATTAATATTTTTTAATACTTCAATATCATAACTAAAATTCAAGTTTTTAATTTCAATATTTCCTTTAATTGGTTTATCTATAATACCTTTATTCTTGTCTTCACATGTTAAATTAAGTACTCTTTTTATTGAACTTTTAGCTTCTTTTAAATTATTATCTAAACTAATTACTTTTAAAACTGGGGAAAGAAAATATGTAAGCAAAGTATTATATGAAATTAATTTTCCGATACTTAGGGTATTATTCATAGTTAAAACAGAACCGATTAAAATGATAATTAGAAAACCTCCATCGTTGATTAATTCTTTAATAAAAGATTGAAAGTTATATAATCGTTCAAAATTAGCCATTTTATTAGATAAAGCAACATAATTTTGTTCCATTTTAAAGTTTACTTTTTCTTCCATATTGTTTCCTTTAATAGTTTCAAAATTATTTATTCCCTCAACCATATATGATGTTGTAAAAGAATTTAAATTTTTAAGTTCATTAATATTTTCTTCATATGGCTTTTTGAATAATAAAATCAATAAAATATATAATATAAACATGATAATTGCTATTAGAGTTAATTTAGGACTAATAAAATACAAGATTAATAAAGCTATAATAGTTAGAGGTAAATCAATAAAAAGACTAACAGAAACATTACTTATAACATCTTTTACTACTTTTAAATCAGTTATTTTAGATACTATTTCTCCTGTTGTATGATTATGGAAATAGGGATATGGAAGATGAATAACTCGTTTAAAAGTGTCACAAGTAAGATACAAATCCGTTTTTTGGTCGATTAGTATTAATAGTTGATTTCTTATATAATTAGATATGATTTTAAATAAATATATCAAACCAAATACAATAGAAATCAAAATTAATTTATTTTTATCTGTTTGAATGTTATCTATCATGTATTGAAAATAAAAAGTAGTCATAATTGAAAAAATCGTTATTATAAAAGAAAGAAGTATTAGAAAAATGAGTTGGCTTTTTGAAATCTTTACTATTTCTTTAATAAAATTATAAATAGAAACATCTTTTTCATATAAAATATTATATTTAGGATATAATACAATTAAAATGTTCGAATATATTTTTTCAAATTCTTCAAATGAATATTTTTTGATTTTTCCAATTGGGTCTTTTACATGAACTTTATTATCTACTTTATATATTACAACATAGTGAGTGTAGGAATTATCTATAACAACATGAGCTATACAAGGTAAAATCATATTTTTGTTAAATTCATTAACATTACATCTAATTCCATATGCTTCAAATCCACATTTTTTACTTGCTTCAATTAAATTGTAAGCGTTTGTTCCGTTTTTATTGGTTTTGCATAATTCTTTTAGTTTAAATATATTAACATTACCTTTATAGTGTTTAATAATCATTGCTAAACAAGCAGGACCACAATCTTTATAATCTTCTTGAATGACTAAATTTCTTTTAAACATTTTTTTCACCTCCTATAAGTTATATACAATTTTTTTTCGCGATTTCCTTTTTTTTTGACAAATTTTTTTTATTTTTTTGCTAAAAATGTTAAAATTAAAAATCATAAAAGCACACAAATTTCTTGCTTTAGCCCTCTCATCAACAAGTTATATTGGTATTTCTATTGTGTATATCATCATAAATTCTATCTAACTCTCTATATTTCAGTTTCTTTAATACAAATTGATTTTCCAATAAAAAAAATATAGTATGCAAATTAATAATTTACACACCATATTATAAAAGGTCAATTTTTCAATAGTTCATTAGAATTATTAAGTGTAGTTATATCAATCTTAAAATGTTCATTGTTGTAAATTTTTGAATATTTTAAATCAAGGCTATCATTTAACCCTAGAAGATAAGCATACGAAAAATATCTTTCCCATATTATAATTTCATTTATATTTCTATCTGCAAATAAAGAAAAATCTTTTATAAATGCCCCAAGTGCATATATTGTTCTAATAACATCTTTAGTCTTTTCTGTATATTTTAATGATTTAGATAATTTATAATAACTTGCTATATCAAAACTAGAAAATAAAACCATTATAAGACCAATAATTAAATATACTGGAAAAAATGAAATTATAGGTACTAATACTAGAAATATTATTATAGAAAAGACATCAATAGGTTTTCCTATATAAACTATTATAAATAGTACAGCAGTAATTAAAAATAAAGAAGTTATAGTTAACACTTTATGAAGTTTAGTATATTTATCATCATCTAGTTCTTTCATTTTTCTTTTCTCACCGATTTTTAAATCTAAAATATCCTCTATAATATATTTCTTCCACTCTGATATCTTAAATTTTTTTATATTACTATTTTTATTTAATCAATTCAAAATATATTTTTCATTTTTAAGTAAATTAGTATTATCTTTAGATGTTAATTCTATTCTTAATGAGTTATTTGTTGCTAATAATTTCAAATAACCCTTCGCACTTAAATCGATTAAAGCCGCCTTAAAATCTCTTTTATTTAATTTATAATCAAGTAAAAAGGCGTAAACGCCTATTCCATAGTCATTTGGGATATCCCAAAAATAAAGGTATGGGTTTTTCAATTTTACTTTTTTTATTTCTTTTTTTAGTTTTCTTGAAGCCCTAAATTTTCCTAGTATGTCTCCAATTAAACTTAATATTATTGCTAAAATAATTATTAAAATGACTACATCCATACTTTCCAACCTACTACTTATTTACAGTTTTTGTAAATTTTTAATGAATTTTTTACTTTTAAGGTACAAACCAGTATAAGTATCATAATATTCATCTAAAAATTGATTGATTTCTCTTATTACATCTTTACTTAAATCTAATTTACTTATTTTAGATAAATCAACATAATAAAACATTCTAATTAGTTTAATTGTTTTTTCTGATACAATTGGTTCGTTAGTTAAACATTTATTACAAACATAGCCTCCAGCGATACTTGATAATGTTGCAATTGAAATATTACTTCCACATTTAGAACAGCAGTCAATTACTGGCATAACTCCTAGAAAATCCAAGTATTTTAATTCTACAATATTCATAATAGCCATTGGATTATAGCCTTCATCTATTTTAATTAAAGACTCAATTAAAATACTATATATTCCTTTTTGATTATTTTGTTTATAAACCTGACTTGATAGTTCTAGCAAATAAGATGCATAACTAATTTTTTCGATACTTTTTTTTATATTTTTAAAGTTATTTGTTATATCAACGCTAACCAAAGTTGAAAGTTTGTCTTGTTTATAATAGATTTGAAAAATACCATAGGTAAGTTTATCAGTTGTGCTTCTAAGGCTACTTTTTAAAGTTTTTCCTCCTTTAGCAATCATACCTATTATTCCATCTTTAGTAAACACATTTATTATTTTACTAGTCTCACCATATGAGATAGTGTTTAAAACAATTCCTTCAACTTCTATCATGTTATTCACCTTTGTTTTTTTTCTTATATTCTAAATAGTATTCAATTTTTCCTGTTTCTCTAAATAATTGCCATAAAATTTCTTTCATATCATCACCATTAATATAGTGATTTATTTTATTATTTTTATTCATCGAAATCAGTAAAACCTAATTCCTGTAAATATTTTTCTTTGTCACGCCAATTTTTAATCGTTTTAACAAATAATTCTAGATATATTTTACTACCTAAAAATTTTTCAATTTCATATCTAGATTTAATACCTATTTCTTTGATTTTAGAACCTTGTTTACCAATGATAATCTTTTTAAGAGAATCCCTATCAACAATAATAGAAGCATAAATCGCATAGTGTTCTTTTTCTTTTTTTATGTCATCTATTATACATGTTACAGCATGTGGTACTTCCTCAGAAGTTTGTTCAAAGACTTGTTCTCTTATAAGTTCAGCAATGACAAATTCCATTCTTTTGTTAGTAACCTCGTCATCATCAAAATATTTAATATTGTCCGGTAAATAATTTTTTAAAACTTCAATTAATGTTTTTATATTATCTTTTTTTAAAGCCGATAGTGGTATTATTTCTTTAAATGGATATAAATCTTTATATTCAGAAATTTTAGTCAAAATTTCACTTTTATTAAATTTATCTATTTTATTTATAACTAAAATAACTGGTTTATCAACTTCTTTTAGTTTTTCAATAACATATAAATCTCCGCTACCTAATTTTTCACTGCCATCAATAATAAATACAATAACATCGACATCATTAATACTGTAATAGGCTTGTTTATTTAAATATTTACCTAATTTATATTTTGGTTTATGAATTCCCGGGGTATCAACAAAAACCATTTGAGTATCTGGTTCATTATAAATTCCTTGAATGATATTTCTAGTTGTTTGTGGTTTATTGGAAGTAATCGCAATTTTTTTTCCAATAATACTATTCAAAAGTGTACTTTTTCCTACATTTGGTCGACCTATTAAACTAACAAAACCGCTTCTCATACTTCCTCCTAAAACAATTCAATAAACTTTGGTACATAAATTATAAGACCTGATACTGCTCCTAACATTGATGTAAAAAAAACAGAAGCTGAAGCTGTATCTTTGGCTACTTTCGCTAATTTATTATATTCATGTGTTACCATATCACATACTGCTTCAATGGCTGTATTAAGTAATTCTAATGACGCTGTTACACTTAGTAAAAAAATTGTAATTATCCATTCAAAATTACTTATTTTAAATAAAATACCTAGAGTAATAGCAATAATAGTTACAATTAAATGAACAAGCATACTTTGTTCATTTTTATAAGCATATTTTAAACCATCTAAAGAATATTTAAAGCTTTTTAAAAATCTTTTAAGACCAAACTCTTTATTTCGAAATTCCGAATTCATTTAAAATAACCTCCTGCTTTTTAAACATTATTTCTTCATCTTCTTTTTTCATATGATCATAACCTAATAAATGTAATAATCCATGAATTGTTAAAAAACTTAACTCTCTTAAATAAGAATGACCATAATAATCTGCTTGTTCTTTAGCTTTTTCATATGATATATAAATATCTCCTAACATTCTTATTTCAAGGTCAATATCGTGAAAATCTTCTAAAGCAAAGCTTATTACATCTGTTACTCTATCAATCCCACGATATTCTTTATTTAATTCATGTATTTTATTGTTATCTACAATAATAACATTAAAAATTGCATTTTCTAATTTTTCTCTTTTAACAGCATAACTAATTAGTTCATTAACTTTTTCTAATTCTTCTATCATAACATTTGTCGTATTTATTAATTCAAACATATAACTACCCCACTAAATAAATAATTGCCATTACAATTAAAATTACCATAATTATACTATAAATCCAACCTTTTTTCAACCAATTAGGAAGGTGTTTTTCTATTTTACCTAATATATAAAATAATAAAAATCCAATAAAACCACCAATTACATTTAAAATTATGTCATCAATATCAAATACTCGTCCAATTAATAATTGAGTTACTTCGATTGTAACCGAAGTAATAAAAGATAAAATTATTATTGAATATGGTTTTTCTAATTTTAAAAAGTAAGAAATAAGAAAACCGAAAGGAATAAACATAAGCATATTTCCTATAACATTGTGAAAGAATAATTTTGTTCCAAATTCATATCTAAACATTTCTTTAAACAAAGTGAAATTAGATGTTGACCATGATACATCTTGAAAAGTTACAACATAAAATAAACACATAATATAAATAATTGAAATCAAATAAAGTAATTCTTTATATAGTATCAGTGGTTTTTTGTTTTTGTATAAATACACTGCTCTTAATTGAACAGCAATAATAGAGCATATTAAAAGCATCGGCCACACTTCTTCAAATATTGAAACAATAGAGTTTTTAAACATATTATTCACTTCCAATCGTTACATAATCTGTTATATTTTCATATATTGCATAAAATACTTTAACTTCCACTTTTTCATCTTCTATATTTGTTTTTAATATATTAGTTGAAATTATATATTCATCATCATCTAAATTAAGTTCTATTTTTTTCTTTGATAATTCTAAGGCTTTATTAATCGCTTGTTCATAGGTCAAAACTTCACTAATGTTTATAGTCTCTACTTGACTTTGCCTATATATTCCAATTGGTAAAAATAAATGATTTAATAATTTACTTTCTTCTATTTTTTTATATTTTTTACCGAATTGAAATTCTTTATTTAAAAATCTAAAAACAAATTTTTCTTGTTTTAAGGAGGTTTCTTTTTCTTCAAGATAGAAAAGAGGATAAGTTACGCTAACATCATACCAAACCTCACCATATATAGTACCTTCCGCACCTGTGATTTCTTTTATCTCATCGTTTAATTTAACTTCACCAGTAATTACAACTTCACCTTTTTTTACATGTTCATTTTTTGTTTTTAGTATTTCTCCTTTTTTAGCTACAACATTTTTAATGATTGCATCTTTACTTGATACAATATGAACTTTATTTGATTCTGTATTTTTAGGAATCGTTAACCTCTCTTGTAGTCTTACTATATATTTAGTTCCTAAGCTTTCAATTTCTAACCATTCTATTTTGTCTTTGTATTTTTCTAAAATACTATTTTTAATAGTTTGCAATTCATTAAAACTTTTTTTAAATGTTCTTTCTTTTATGTTATATGTTTCTAACTCATTTAAAATAAACTTTCTTACATCACTACTATTATGAACAACTTCAATTTTAAAAATTACATTACTTAAAAAAACAATAATAAATATTCCAAATAAACTAAATAACAATAAAAACATATTAAGTTTTAGTTTTTTTTGTAACTTAATTATACCATAAATATCTACTATTGTAACCTCATAAATAGTTTTTAAATCTAGTATTTTGTTATAATCACTTTTATATATTATTATGT
>ERZ780157.1326-NODE-1326-length-27372-cov-3.204598_pt1 | contig 27372 bp, 38 predicted proteins | sample MGYA00511169_ERZ780157 | MGnify/ENA primary metagenome ERZ780157 (study PRJEB29588, sample SAMEA1965149) | human gut metagenome | biome: human gut; feature: human-associated habitat; material: faeces | place: Denmark | collected 2008/2010 ... | reverse complement strand
CGTGTTGAGTGTAGTTGCGTCCCGCCATTGATGTGGAGAGCGAGTGGAGTCGTCACTCTGTGTGCTCGATCGAAGGCGACGCGTTGATCAACAACATTGTCGTTGACTCGCACGAGAGCCCTGAGTACCTGATTCCTTCACTGAAACAGTTGAAGATGAAGGTGGAGCGTGTGTTCGGTGTTCAGGCGAGTGTGGTGTTGAGTGAGGCGCGCGAGGGCGTGGGCGTGGACAGTTGTGGAGACGCGAGTGGGAAGAGGCAATTTCGCGCGTTTGGCGAGGCGTTGTTGCGAGAGCATGGAGTGAGTGTGCGCGTGAAGGAATGTGAAGAGAAGGAGAAGGAGAGTGATTTGAGCGAGGAAAAGGAGGGTGATTTGAGCGAGGAGAAGGAGGAAAACAAGACAAACACCTCCTCCACAAAATCAACCAAACCCACACTCACATCACCCTCTTCATTCAACTCCCTCTCTCTTCCTCCATTCTCGCACACGCAACGTTACCGATACACTCGCCAACCACCCTCACATGCCTCTTCCCATCCTCTCTCCACAGCTGCGCCCTCCTCCAATCGCATCCACTTCTGGCATGATCTCCTTCCTCAACACGTCTCTCACACACCCTTCAACCGATATCTCTACACACAACAACCACCGCCAATCACTCACTCCATTCCACAGCCCACACCACCCACACTCTCTCTCGACGCCTCCTTCTCCACCCTCACGCCCTCGCAGAACGACAGTCCACTCGTATGTTCTCCCCATTCTCTCCACCATAGCCGCCCTTGCGTCTCTTCTCTATGGAACTCCTCGCGCACTCCACTCTCGACAAGAAGCCCAACCCCGAAGAGGACGAGATTCTCGCCGTGTTCTTCTCCTTCTCCTCCTCGTTGCCTCCTCGCTCTCTGTTTATTCATAGCGACATGCACAACAACGATAAAACGCCCATCCACGACGCTTTCATCTTCAGTTCTGTCTTCGCTTTGCCCTCGACCATAGACCAAACTGCGCTCCACACACTTCTCCCGCCATTCCTCCAACACTCCTTCCACGCCGCACACTTCGTCCATTCCGAGTGTGAACTTATCACCGCCACCATCAACGCACTTCTCTCCTTCAACCCCGACATCATCGTCGCTGTCGAGACGCAACGCGACTCTATCGGCTACTTCGTCGACCGCTGCGAACACCTCCACATTCCCGCGACACTCCTCCTCAGTCGCTGTCCCTTCTCGTTCGTTCTCCACGACACGCACCGATCCTCCTTGCTCCACACGCACTTCTTCGTCGATCCTGAGTCGAACGAGTACAGGTATGACGGACGAGGCGACCACCCGGTGTGGGAGATGGAGACGGGCGTGGCGAACGTGAACGAGGCGAACACGACGTACAACCAGTCGAAGGGAAACGCGCTGTCGGTGCAGGGACGTTACGGTGAGAGTTGGTTGGTGGTGTTGAGTGTAGTGCTGTCACTGTTTCGCGTGCTGCGTCGCAACGGCTTCCACGGCGACAACAACACGGACTTCAGCGCGATCATGCTGAACCTGTACGGGATGACAGTACCGCGCTTCGCCAATCACGTGTTGTTGTCGATGTGAGAGCTGTGGAGGAGTGTAAGGACAAGGCTGCAACAACCGTCGACGGTGGAGGCGGCGATGATGCACTTGCGTCAGAAGAGCTTCTACATAATCCACGCGCTGTACCACGCGCACCTGCTGAACCGTCTAGTGGAGAGTTGCTCGATTCAGGGCATCGACCTGGTGGACGAGTTGATGCGTGGCTCGCAGTACAAGATCGAAAACCTCCTTCTTCGCATCAACAACAACACACACTTCAACTTCATCTGCCTAAACGCGACGGAGCGTCAGGTGGGCGTGCAAGAAGACTCTGAGTTGTAGTTAGCGCGTCAGCCGCCCGCTGTGTCGGTGCCGCTGGTGATGGAGCCGCACTCGGGTCTGTACACGTCGCCTGTGATCGTGATGGACTTCCAGTCGTTGTACCCGAGTGTGATGATCGCATATAACATCTGCTTCTCGACGTGTTTGGGAAACGTGAACAAGAAGAGTGGGGTGTGTGTGGGTGTGATGTGTGAGGCTTAGTGGGGCATGGGGAAAGGAAGCGGATTTGACGAGGAGTACGAGGCGGGCGTGAGCGAGGTGAAGGAGGCGTTGGAGAAGGGGTACCACGTGTCGCCGACGGGTTGCGTGTTCGTGAACAAGGAGGTGCGTGAAGGCATCATTGTTAAGATGGTATCGGAGATTCTGCGAATTCGGTGGGTGCGATGAGGTGATGTGACTGTTAGCATTCTGATCAAGACGGTGTTAAGGGAGAACAGACAACACCCACTGTACGACCACTACGCGTCCATTCTTGACTTCAACCAGAATGCGCTGAAGATGGTGGTGAATACGACATATGGGTGGGCGTGGTGTGGTGGCGTGAGCATCAGATACATCAACGCAGGGTTCAGCGGACGCATGCCCAACGCGCAGATCGGCGACGCGATCGTTGAGTACGGGCGTGTGGTGTTGACGCAGTCCATCAACTATGTGCGACGCACCTATCCCGAAATCGAGGTGATTTATGCCGACACAGACTCAATGTTCTTGCACTGCGCGGGCATGCGACGCGAAGACGCGTTCGCGTTGGGACGTCGATTGGAGGGTGTGGGATGCGTTGGGGCGTGTTGTGTAGAGGAGATTTCGGCTCTGTTTCCGTCGCCGATCCGTCTGAAGTTCGAGAAGGTGTACCAACCGTGCGTGCTGGTGACAAAGAAACGCTACACGGGATACTGTTACGAGAGCGAGAACGAGAAGCCATTGTGGGTGGTGGTGGCGTGTGTGAGGCGTAGTGTGGAGGGAAAGGGGATCGAGATGATTCGTTCTGACCAGTGCGAGTACATTCGGCGAATGAGCGAGGAGGTGTTGGAGCGCGTGTTTCGAGGCGACGGCGAATTGGCGCTGAAGGCGTGAGTGTGTGAGTGCGTGTTGAGAACCAGGTTTGTCCAGAACGAGTTTCGCCGCCTCCTCGCCAACAGAGTGCCTGTGCCACAGTTGATTCTGTGGCGCGAAGTGAAGATGGGTTCGTACAAGAGTGCGTTGCCGCCAGCCGCCGTGGTGAGTGCGGAGGCGGTGTCGCGTGACATGAGGTGGTGTTGGGTGTGTGATGTGATGGTCAGAGAAATGCCTCTATACAAGGAGAGGGTTCCGTATGTGGTGGTGACTGGAGGTCCGAACGTGGCTTGTGGGAAGTGGTGTGAGGTGTAGGAACGATTGCGCGATCAGGTGGTGTCGCCGGTGGCGCTGTTGGACGTGGAGCGTCGGTCGGTCATGCAACTGAACGCGCAGTACTACATTCGGAAGCAGTTGATTCCCGTGTTGAATCGAGTGAAAACACGTGTGTGTTGTGAGCGTAGTTGACAGAGGTGTTCAAACTGGACATCGAGTCGTGGTTCGAGCGTCTTCGCGACGTTCCCTCACCTCTTCCCACATCCATTCCCGTGAAGAAGAAGGAGGCGATTCACTCTCTCAGTGAACGCTCCCACAATGAACACTCTCTCAGTGAACGCTCCCACAACGAACGCTCCAAGGAGCACTCCCACAGACCTCGAGAGAGCGAAGAAAGACGGCGAATCGACGCGTTTTACTCTTCGAACGTGTGTGTGTTCTGTGGGCGTGTTGAAGGAGGAAGAGAGCTGATTTGCGGTGAGTGTGTGAAGTGAGTGAGGCGTGGTGGTGTGAGGCGTAGACAGCCGTGGGTGTTGCTGGCAACAGTGGAAGGGTGGATTCGCGATGTGGAGAAGAGTGTGAGTGTGAGTGCGTTGTATGGACGTGAGGCGTAGGAGGCGAAGAAGCGGTGTGCGCTGTGTGTGGGTGTGGAGGACATCGAGGACGTGGATTGCGCGAATCTGTACTGTCCGAACTGTTTCGATCGGTGCGAGTTACAGGTGCGCTATCGGTACTGTATGTTCGTAAGGCGCGTGTTACACGCGCTGCTGGAGACTGTTTGACTTTTCGCTTTTCCTGTGAGTGTTTGTTGGAAGAGGAGTGAATATCATGATGAGACGTGTAACCACAATCCATAACCCCGATATTGACAACCACACATCAGGTTGACCTCCATTTCCGCCATACATCTCTTTCACAGCAACAGTTTTCTCTTTGTTGCTTGTGCATGGGAGCGTCTCGCGATTACACGCAGGACGGTTCCATTCGTATCGATAATGACTGTGTTTAGCCAAATCTGAGGATTGAGTCCTGTGAAGAGAGGAAGGTACTAATAATCGATAATGATGTATCGCTATGATGATTCTACGGCTGAGTTCAAAATGCTCTTCGGGGCATGGTGTAGAAAAAGCTTGATGGTACATTGAATCTGAGCGAGCGAAAACAATCCATTGTCTTTGCATTCGAGCTCTCCTCTCTTCTGGGATGGAGTCCTTGGTCTTTTCGTCTCATTTCCAAATCCATTCGTCTGTATTCACTGTAATCAAGAAGAGGGGCACATCGAGCACATCCTAAACGACCATTCCTGTTCAAAGACGCAAGTGATATGCAATAGAGCCAGCACACAATCCACATTTCATCCCCGTCATTTCCATTGAATCCACGTGCATCCAGTATTGGGGAAAGAATAGGCATGGTACGGGGATATGTTCACTCTCTCACTGCTAGTCATCTGCTCACGATGATGAAACAGCCTTTCTAGCCACAGAGTGATTGTTCCGTTCTGTGTTTGATCGTAGGGGTAGTGAGCGCAACTGGAAGCCGCCGCAGCTGGAAATAGTGCAGAACAGATTTGTGAAGCGTGTCGATGACGTTCTTCTTCGCCACGTCGTTGTTTCAAAGAACGGAAAGACATTTGAATATGCGGTGCGCGTCATTAATAAGACTGCGAGGAGGAGGAAGGAGCAGCGCGTTTCAAGTTCCCATTCGGGCGATACGAAGAATGGCATTGAAAGGCTGCTGAACGAGATTGACATCCGTCAGCAGCTTTCGTGTGATAGTCTCGTGGAGTTGTACGCCGTGAGAGACACGGCGCCGTATGTTATGCTCTGTAAGGGATCGGTTTGTGGATGACGCGCAGTCGAGGAGTGGTGTGATGGCGATGGTCCGTGCATGGTGTGTGATGAGGACTCTCATTTCGTGGTTCCAGGCAATAAGGTGCTGTTCGTGTCCGCAAGAGTTATGGAATAGAAGTGCTACACAGAGGAAGAGGCGGCGCACTACTTTTGGGACATTTGCAAAGGCGTGCATTATTGTGAGTATTCTCTCCTTGAATGATCCACAGTGCATGAGAAGCAGATCTGCCATTTGAATCTTCGTCCTGACTACTTCGTTCGCATGAAAGACATGTCGGCGTGTATTCCTCCTTTCATTGTAGGCATGCAAAACTGTGCGGGTTTGCCAACATTTGTAACATTGCCACGGACCTGTTTAGTGGTCTCCGTGAAGATTTCACGGGGGACACTCTGTTTCAAGCACCAGAGTGTTTCGACGGTTTTTCTATTCGATTCCATTAATCATTAGACGGCTTTTTTTCTTCTTATTCTGCGGACATCTGGGCATTAGGTGTTTGCTTATTGGAGCTTACCACGGGAAAAGCTCCGGTTCCCTGTTCCAATTTGTTCGAACTGACAACAAATCTTTGCAATTACGATTCAAGTCCTTCATTAACGGGTCTTTCTCCAGAGCTGAAGGAATTGCTTTCTTCTATGCTGAATAAGGACGTTTCTGAGCGGCCGAATCTGGAGGCCATTTGCGTCGTCATCTCGATGAATCGTGATGTGTAGAATTCAGCCTGGTTTAAGCGTTTTGGCTTCGACAGCAGCGAGCTAAAAATAGTCGACAAGTTGGCATGGTCATGTGTTGTGAGGGATAGGAATCCAATTCAGATCAACGTCTGCAACACTTCCTTTGTGTGGACGAGAGCGTCGTGCGCAGATCAGGCAGACATATTTGATTATGTGACGAGCGTCGTCTTCAATGTTGCGATGATGATTGTCGCTGAGCGGTAGATGAGTTCAGCGAGGGAAGTGAATCAATCCACTCCCTATCATCTGTTCAGAGGATCGGCGTCGAGGCGAAACACTTCGTCCTCGGGGGGATTGCCCCAGCCGCTCCTGTTCCCTCGCCGCTCCTCTTCAGTTTCTTCAACGACCTCCAATATCGAAGTTTGCGTTTGCAGAGATGCGTAATGTGCAGCTGCCCTTCCAAGGCAGGATTAAGTACAGGAACGAGAATATGTGCCGTTTCTGTTTTCTGGGTTGTGAACTGTACGTGGAGCGCGGCCGGGCGGTGATTACGGCGAATCGGTTTATGGTCGTGTTTGGGGGGATTTGTGACAATCAGGTCCCAATTGAGATCGATTTGAGGCATTCGTATTTAGTTGAGCACAGAGAGAGTTGCTGTCTTTTTGAAGTGCGGATTGTGAAAGGGAATGAGGTGTAGCTTCGCACAGAGAACGGCGATTTCTATCTCTTCAAAGCATCTAGTGAGATGGAACGCAAGAACTGGGAAGTCACTATTGCGTACGCTATTCGCTTAGTAAAATGGAACTGTTTGCTGAACCAAACACGCGACGGGCACATGTCGATTAAGAACCGCCAGTAGAGATAGCGGAAGAGTCTTTTCTGCAGGTTCAGTTTCTCCCTAGAATGACAAGCACACAACGACAATACTGTGAGAGAATGACGTCATCATTGAACATGTTGATCTCCGGCTTCTTCATCTGCTCCATCAACAAATCAAAGGTCTACAGTCAACACATCACAGAGTCCCCACATGGCTCGCATCCTTGCTCACAACGCGCCGCTCCGAATAGAGGTGAATGAGAAGCTGCAGTAAGGGAATGTCGGAGTAAAACTGTGAGTGAGTCGAACCAGAATTGCCTGCCTGGATGCATGCGTCGTTGATGTCGTTGGACTTCATCATCATCTCCACATCGCCGTAGTTGCAGAAGGAGATGTACTGATTCATCGCGATCACTTCGGAAATGTAACCGCACAGATACAGGCACATCATCACGCAGTAGCAACTCTCCTTCGGCAGTCGAAGGTCGGCTAGATGTGATTCGCGTGAATGCGCAATGCACTGTTGGAGAAGAAGGAGGTGGCGTGGCTCCACTCCGACAAGTGGTACTGGATGTAGTGAATGAGAATTGTGGGAGAAGGACTGTTGTCTAATGAGGACAAGCATGTGTGCGCGGCGAGCGTGTTACTGTATTGCGTGCATTCCTTTATGGGAAGCGACTCAAAATCACTATAGTGAGAGAAGATGAGGGTGATTACACTTCAAACGGACATTGCGAGGATTGCTGCGCTACTGGGAGCTGCGGCTTCGACATGACTAGAGTGAAGAAGAGAAAGGAGCATTACGATCGAGAAGCACGGAGACGGTGGATTCGTCCCAGTGATACGCGTCGAAGTGCGAGGCCTTCCAGTAGAAGGAAGCCTCTTCCCAGCGCTGTTGGAAAAAGCAGTAGTAGCCCAGAATGAAACTCGAGTAGCAGAGGCACTCGCGATCATTCTCGTTGGCGTTCTCCGATTGCTGCGCGACGATTCGTTTCAGATCGTCGCTCACGCTGGACACGTTCGAGATCAGAATCGAGCGAGACACCTTCTGGAGACTGTAGCGCTGCGATTTCATGCGCTTCACTTCGGCGAGCATGATAGCAATCTCCTTCCTCCAACTGCAGCGCTTGGCAACCTCGCTGGACACGTTCAGTTCTTGAGCATGCGTCTCCAGGAAGGAATAGTAGCGGATCTGTTGATAATACGGATAGTTAAGACGTACCAGCTCTTCCACGGTCAGAAATTGGGACAAATCCCAGATATCGCAGGAGCACGACTGAAGGAACGCAGACAGCGTGCCAATCATGTTGATTTGGTCTTTGGATGGATTTATGTCGATTGTATCGTCGTTCACCTGGGCATCCCCATTCACTTCCCTCGGATACGCGAGAGCGGAACGCACCACGGATTCAACTACGGTAACACGCTTGATCATGCACTACATGTTGGTGTCAGGCAACGATGCTCCCTGAACGCCTCCCTGTATTTCTGCCTCATCTCGTCCTGCAGCAATACCGCAACACATGGCAACACCCCCGGATTGCCGAGTTGGTTCTCCATCAAAGAGCAATCTGGTCCTTGCAAATCAAGGCACCACTGCACGCGCGATGATCGCTCGAACTCATTCTCTTCGTTGTTAGACGTTGCAAAATGGAGGTGCACGAGCAGGACCGATATCTTCCGATCGCGAATATCAGCAGGATTATGAAACGATCCATCCCGGCGACCGCAAAGGTGTCCAAAGATGCGAAGGAGTGCGTTCAGGAATGCGTTTCCGAGTTCATCGCCTTCATCACGAGCGAGTAATCCTCGTTTGTTGTAAATGATGCGCGTAGGGCGAGCGACAAGTGCAAACTGGAAAAGAGGAAAACGATCAACGGCGACGACTTGCTGTATGCGATGAATGCGCTGGGCTTCGAGAAGTACGTCGAGCCGCTTCGTTTGTATCTCGCGAAGTACCGTGAGGTTCGTGCTCGCGTCAGGGTGTCATGGATAGGGCAGTCTGGACACGGGAGTGGATGATCGAAAAGCGAAGGAAATGACCAACACGTTGTATCAGCTAACGCCGAACCAAAGCATTGCGATGTCCCAGCTTCCTCCTCAGGTAATGGATTCGTGGCGGTAGTGATGTGTAGCAGTCGTTTCTTTAATTGTGTTATATGGATGAGCTGTGTTTGTTGGCAGGAATGGGTTGAGGATGGGAGGTGGAGTGGATGTCTGAAAAGGGGTAAGTGAGGAGGCAAATCAGAGCAATAGTAGTCAAGTGGTAAGATAGGTCCCTGCCACGGATCAGGCCCGGGTTCGATTCCCGGCTATTGCATTCTCTTTTCACTTTTCTTTTCAATCCCTTTCTTTTCCTATTGATTCAATGCAACCCTCTCTGAATAGAGAACTAATATAGCAGGATTCACACCCCATCACCCAGAAGGAACAACACATGACCATCCCCCTCTCCCCCAGCATTTCACCTCCATGCTGCTGTACATGACAGATTCCTTCCTTTTTACGTCACTTTTCTTCATTCACCGATTTCCCACATGTTCTATTTGACATCCATTGGAAGAGTGACAGATGGACTCATTTTCGTGGGATTCTCAGACCTGCTTTAGGGTTAGGTGACCTCCATGTTGTCCACCGTCGAAGCCGGAAGAGATATCGATAGTTACAAAGACGAAGTCGTGGTGTGCATTGACAATTCATGGATAGTCAAAGCGGGTTCTCAAATCCCTGTCGAGCAACAGTGCGGCCCAAATGCAGCTCATGTCTGGCGATCTGTGTTTTAGGTATTCCAGTTTCGCATGCGTGATGTGCGTAGTTACATTATTGATGAGAACATGTGCTTCTTGACTCTGACGGAGAAGAACATGTCGAAGCGAGTGATCTTTTCCTTCCTGGAGGACGTCAAGAACACGTTCATCGCCTATCTTCAGAATGAGAACAAGGAGGAGTGGCTGATGGTTCTTTGTATGACTTCTAGTTGGAGAACGGCGCTGGCAACGATGGCGCGTCCCTACGCGTATGCTCGCTTCGGTTCGAGAGTGGAGAGTGCGTGATGCGTAGATCGCGAGATCCAGATCAAGCGGAAGCAGTACGATCAGCAGGGGTCGAGCACGGATAGCTACGGCCAGATCAACGAGAGTCTGATTGACATCCAGAACATCATGAGGAAGAACATCAACGAGGTGGTGCAGCGCGTGGAGAAGATCGACCGTATGGGAGAGGACGCGGAACTGAGCGATAGACGTGACGAGTGCCAGCGAGAAGATGATTGACGATTCCAAGAAGTTCAAGTGGGGTGCGAAGAAGCTGAATTATGTGGTATGCGCTGGTGGGTTAGGTGAAGAATAGACGTTGCTGAAGAAGTACGCTCCTCTGGGCGCACTGGTCATGTTCGTCGTCATCGTTTTGTACTTTAGATTCCGTTAATCCGTGTTTGTTCAACAATCACACCACTGTTTCAGCGAGTCCATCATCGGCTTCAGGATCTTCTTCTGCTCCTCCTGAATCTCGCTCTCTCCCATCTTCTTCCTCATCTCCTTCACCTCCTCCTGCATATCGTCCAGCAAGCCCAGCTCCACGTTCCCCACGAAGTCCGACAACGCCTCCGCGTTCGTGATCACCGCGCAATTCTCGTACACGTTCTGCGCGTGCGTGTTCTTCACATGATGGCCGTTCTATTCATGAGAATCGGGAGTGGGAATTACGATGGTGGCTCCCGGCTTCTGCACCACACCTTCGATCATGCCCTTGCAATTGCCGTTGATGTCGAATGCACCGCCACCAACCATGCCGGGAGGAAGCACCGTGCCTGTCATCACCATGGAGCGTCCATTCTCGGAACGCAGGGCCTTCCCCTCGTAGCTCTAGTGATGATGCGACGGCGCGATGGCTACGCAAGGACACATCAACGATATATCGCGCCCATCCTTGTCATTCCGCACAATACGCTTATGTCCCGCCAGCAGAAGCGGCTATGGGTGAATGATCTCGCATGCGAGTCACCTCTCCGCGTTGCGGACTGACTTCGTCAATTTCGCATGCATACACACTGTTGTAGGGCTCGTTTTCCTGTCGAAGTCGCTTGGCGACCTTCTTCTGAACATCGTGCTCCTTGGCGGTCGCTTTGTTGATAAATGAATCGATTTCATCAAGGGAAGATGGAAGCTTTTCTATGGGCTCTTCCTTCGGAACACAGTCCATGCCGTACATCTTCAGCGTGATCAGTGCTTCCTCCTCCTTGTGCAGGTGGAAACAACACAAATCTCTACAGGGTGAGTCTAAACGGAGATCACCACCTCCACTCGTGCATGATCATTCTGTTGTCCACTCCGATGCGATTCGTGATGTTTCCTTGCATCTATGCATGAAATCGGAAGCAGATGGGCACATCACGGAACTCCGCAGTGACAATCACGTTCTCTTCATGCACATCGTTGAGCCAGGGATAGGTACTATCTATCTGTTGAAAGAATGAAGCGCAGGGTACCCGGGAAGTAGGATTTGAATAAGTAGGGGGCAATCACGTGAAACGGACACACGAAATGGTACTTGTAGTCGTACTGTTTGCTGGCACGCAATGCCAGACAAGAAGACATTGCCAGAACCTCAAATCGATCCATGCCCTGTTTATCACGACGAACATGGCACAACCAACCTTTTCAGGAATACGATACCACGATGTGACAGTCATCACGCTCTTCTGTGCTGCTCGGCGAATTCCGTTGAACATCTTTCCTTCTGTCTTCTTTCTACGAATAACGGATGTTGAGGAGAACAACGGTAGTGAAAGCTGGGAAAGACTGTGCAGTGACAACCAAAACTGGTGTTTCTCTTACCCGCGTTTTGGTATTGGAGAGGACTAATCACGTGCTCTTTCATTCCTGTCTCTGTTCGGTGGAGATGTGAATTGCGTGATTGATCCTGAAAGGGAGCAGAATGAATCAGTGCATTCTGTATTTCCAATTCTCTCTCGCTATGACTTGTTTGGTGAGTAACAGTCATCGAGTCAACAAATGAGAGGTCTTGCCTCACTGCATTCCATATAACCTTTTCAAGGTCATAACGGCAACAAAGAACAGCTGGAAGACGAGAATCTGCACTCAACATCGTGATTGGGTGAACCCGGCTGGACCAATCAGTTCCGTCGCTTCTGGTTTGGAGAACGAACGGTCAAAAGCCAGATCCATCTTTCGTTCCCTGTTCGTGTTTTGACATTTCTCACGACTCAATAAGCCAGTTCCGTTATATGGAGGAAGCGAGCAGTAAGGTTAGGGAAGATCACCGTGAGGAAAGCCTTTCACTAAACGCCTCATCAACTGAACAAGGTGAACGAACTAGCAGCGACTCCCTTTGTCGTTTTCGCCTATTCGCGTTATGCGTAGCATTGTCGACTTCTGAAAAGCGCGAGGATTCCGACTCTTTCTTCTCTTTCCTCGAAACGTGCAATGTTTCTGGACGACGTTCAATCGCCTGTCGGTTCAGAAAGCTGTGTATCGAGAACCAGTTGGATGGCTCGCACTCGTCCAGACACTTCATCCCCAGGTCCAGATGGGTTGCTACGCGGGGTATGAAATCCGGGTCCATTGCCTACAAGGCTCACTTGCTGTATCATCCTCTTGTCTTGGGAGAAATCGTCTGTGATCCCTTTGAACTTGAAGTGAAGCTGAATCCGAACGTTTCTATACCCACCATTGACTCTTTTGAAGGGATTCGACAGCCCAGTCCTTCTTATCTTTCTTTCGTGTTTCATAATGAGTGCGGCCAATAGTGGTAGTCATTGATTTGTTTGTTGTTCCTATTCCGAGTATACAGGGGTGAATGACATCCTCTTAAACGAACACCCATCCTCTCAAACAAACACCCACTGACAAACAAACACACACTAAAGCACAAGACTATACAAGAAGTACGGCGTTAATGCAACCATCGTTTTCAGGATTGTTCGTCACCTGAGCATACTTTCCTACGCATCACCCGCAACAGACGCACTCACCCCACACGACCTTGCCCGATTCCGTCACCAGACCCAACTCGCTCACATTCACCTCAATGATCGTTCCCTTCGTAATCACGCCCAACTCGGAGTACAATTTGCTCTGCGGGTTCTTCTTCACTCCGAGAATGTCCAAGTAGAACGTCGTCTGCAGCTCGGGGTGGGTCACGTGCGCCTTCTTGTAACGCAAACCCGTTGGACGAATGAAACGCTCGTATTTTGGCGGCTTGCGCGTGAAGCCCTCGCCCACGAACGTCGCCTTCGTGATCACACGCTTCCACTGGTTCTGCTTGCGCTTGCCCGTGGACAGAACGCGGAACATCTCCGAATCGGCAATCGGATTCACCTTGGGCACAGGAACCGTCCACTTTCCGGCCTTCTCCTTTCTCTTCTGCTTCACTGTGTTGCTCAGAATCTTGGAACGAGACACGCCCTCACGATCCAGCAGGTACGTCGGAAGAGCTCCCTCAGGAGTAGCGTCCGTCGTGGCATGCTTGTTCGTTCTCTCCTCGTGCATCTTAATCCTATCCCTTACCCATTTCGCGCAGCATTACTCCTTACGCATCGCCGACTTCTCCTTGTATCGCTTCGCGCTGTGAAGGATGGCGCGGAGACCGTGAATCTTCCTCACAAGACGAGAGTGATCATGGGCAGCACGGGCCTCCTTCTTTCTCCTATTTCGTTACTCCACGTCGCAATGCCTCACTTCTTCTCGAAATGGTCCAGACGAACTCCGTGCCTCTTCTGATGTAACTCAATATGCTCGTTCTGTGGCTACAAACATCACCACCTCTCGGCAAAAACAAACCATGTTGACTTATTGTCCAAAACAGGAGTTCAACTGAAGAAACCTAAACAACTCAGGAACGAAGGGTGGGCGTTTCACACCCAAAACAGGTCCCGTTTCTGGAACAAACAGATTCACTCTCTTTCGTAGAAAACCAAATAGCTCTCGCCCGTAGGCACGTCCTCCATGTCCACCACCTTCGAATCGTTGCTAAGCACCCACTGCTTGCTCTCTTCATCCTTGTACACCGCAACGTAGTGACCAAAGTCCGCCTTGCTTCCGCGGTGGAGACAAGCCGATCGAAGTCTGTACTTCTGTGAAGGCGTTTCCGTCGCAGCTCCATCACACTGACGAAGTGTGACTTCCTCTTCTAACATCACCGGCGTCTATTCCTCACACTCTTCGTTCATTCATACCGTGTTCTTCTTCACGGAGTACGTTGCCATGTCGATGATGAACCGATTGACGCGGACGCAAAGAACCTCTGGGAAACGATCCATCACCTCTCTTCGATTCCACATCGTCTCCTTTCCACAACATTCGCAGCGTCGCTGGAACGATTCAGCACCGTTCATGTTATCCAGCAGGAATTGAAGACTTTGGGGTGTGGGGGATGCCTCCATTGCAGGAAGCTGCACCGTCACGCAATTCGTGACATCGGCGGGCGTGGACTTGCGGTCACCACACTCTCCGCACTACGAGTCACACGAAAGGAGGGGGCCCCAACGCGCATTTCAAAGTGCGAGGAGAGCGTGAACAGCTTGTCAATCGGGACGCAGACACTCAACAGGTCGTTCAGCACGGTCAAAAACTCATAGCAGTCTAATCATCATCGCCATCATCATCAGCCACCTTGCTGCTTGTTCGCGGCGAAGGTCGTCTCCTTCTTGCCCACAGCCTGTTTGAGCAACAGGGGCTTCACACTCACTCTTCCCTGCGCGCCGCGAGCGAACGCCGCCACCTTCAGAAACTGGCAGACCACGCAATCCGGCGGGTTTTTCGTGCACGTCTGGAAGTGGGCGAGCGTGTGGGGGTCGAGGAGACGCTCCACGGGGAGAAGATGGAGAAGAACCTGGAGCACGGCGTTCATGTAACAACTGTTTCCGAGGTTGTCGAACCCGCAGGTGTTGGGACCGACGTGCTCGACACACTCCACGCCGTTCGCGTCGTTCTGTCCATCACTCCACACACTCACACTCACCAACGAGAAGTCAAAGTCGCGATTCACCATTAAGTTCATCTCTGTTAACGACTGCTCCTGCTGGTCCGCCTCCAGACCCACCACACGCCCATCCCTCACCACACCGAACTCACTCAACACCTCACGCACGCCAGGCAACACAACATCACCGTAGTTGTACGCGGGCTTCTCGTCGCACTCGTAACAGTGCACGTCCGCACGATTCTACCCTCAACGCCTCTCCCTCAACCTACCTCCTGCAACGACGCCACCTTCACCACCAAACTGTGGCCCGTCTTCTTGAAGTGCTCGATCGCGTGTCCATTGCCCGGCAGTCCACCTTGCTCCCACTGCTTTCGACCACAGTGAAACTCCCCACACTGCAGACAGAGCCAGAGATTGCGGCGCAGGTCGCAGTCTTCGCACTTCATCGTGGCGACGCTGACGCGAGGGCAAGGAGAAGGCACATGGTATGATTGCGTGTGGGGACAGGGTTTCAGGTTGTCGTCCTCCCACAGCGCCATTTCTCTCTCCTTCTCGGCTGTGTTGTGTTGCAGGATGCGCTCTCCCAACTCTTTGTACTACGGGTGAATCGCGGTGAATTGTCGAACCGAGTCCACTGCCTCAAATTCTTTGTTGCATTTGGCGCAGTACACGGATATGGTGGTTTCTCCCTTTTCACTGGGCTCCTGGTAACCTCCCTCGACTCCGATTCCAAGCGTTGTGAGTTCCGCCGAGTCAGTCGCCGGTTTGTGATGCATAACGCGAAGGAAGAGGTTGTGGCCCGTTTTCTGGCTGTGGAACGCAGAATGGGCATTCTTGCCCGTGCAGAAACCCAAGAAGCAGGTCAAGCACACGTCGATCCCCTGGTTCTGTGTCTGTGGATCACAACGAACGAAGAGTGAGAACCCATGAATCGAAGCAATACACGCACTCCTCTTTGTACACGGGAGTCGATGCCGTCAGCTGTCCAATCTACGGTGAACACAGCACAGCTTCAGTTACAGCGTCATCACAGTGGGGACAAAGCGAACGGTAGGAGACTCGCTCCGTCACAGAAGGAGCTGCGCTGACCGTTTCCAGAGGTGCGCCTCCACTAGAGCGTGAAATCAGGGAAGAGACGGGATTACTTCTCAAAGAACAGGGAAATGGCTACAGCATTACGGCGATAACATGATGACAATACCCCTTTCTGCAGACCAGTCACAGCACTGAAGATACTGCAAAGCGATGTCAAAATCGCAGCCGCACATCTCGCAGAGTGATAGCACCTGCTCCTGCTGATAATCGTTCATAGCCAAAGAGAAGAATGGTGTTGACAAGTGGGGTCATCCCCGTGCAACGGGTTGGGTGCTGAAGGGATGTGTGTTTTCGGTGGAGTCGTTGCACTTCGTTTCAAACATGATTGCACCCTCTTTCGTTCGGACAGAGCAGAATGTACCCCTTTCAACCGAGGTCGTAGTGGCGTGATTGTCTGCTTTCCCGAAGAGCTTGGTTTGAAAACAGGGAAGGGTTGACTAGGAAGGACCACTGAACGCTCGATGGTTTCTTGCCGACAATCCCTTTGCAGAATCGTCTGTGTTAGTGCAAATCGGACTGCGCATTCGCCCATTGACCCGCTGTTCCATTTGGCACCCTCGCATCCGCTATTGAGAAACGACCCATGGATTTTCGAATCGGATACAACTACAGACTCGGGAGGAAGATCAGGAGTGGCGCATTTGGTGATGTCTATCTGGGAACCGACATCACGACCTGTACGATCTGTTTTGAGATATTCTGACGGCAATAGGCGAAGAAGTGGCTATCAAGCTCGAACAAGTGACTGCGAAGAGCCAGCAACTCGCGTGGGAGTACAAAGTGTATAGAGCGCTCAAGGGAGGCGTCGGAATCCCTTCAGTGTATTACTACGGCGTCGAGGGAGCGTACAACGTGGTGGTGATGGAATTGCTCGGACCGAGTCTGCAAGACATGTTTGAGTACTGCAACTTCCAGTTTTCGTTGAAGACGATCTGCATGCTCGCGCAAGAGATGCTGCTGCGACTGGAGTACATCCACAACAAGTTCTACATTCATCGCGATGTGAAGCCGGACAATTTCGGCATCGGCTTGGGGAAGGGAGCGAACGTTATTTATGTGTTTGATTTTGGTCTCAGCAAACGGTATCGTCATTCCATCACGAAGGCACATATTCCGTACGACTCTTTTAATACTGTGATTGTAGATACAACGAGAATCAGCGGCTCGTCGGAACGCCTCGGTACGCGTCCATCAGTAATCATCTGGGCATCGAGCAGAGCCGTCGCGACGACCTCGAGTCTCTCGGATACATCCTCATCTACTTCCTGAGACACGGCAAACTGCCGTGGCAGGGAATGAAAGGAAAGACGAAGGAGGAGAAAAATCGCAAGATCATGGAGTGCAAAATCGCCGTTGTTTTTGGCATCGGCTTTGACATCATAGACGCCCATCGAAGTGCTGTGCGCCGGATACCCCGACGAGTTCCGCGTCTATTTAGAATACTGTCGCGCACTCCATTTCGACGAACCACCTGATTACGCGTACCTGCGCCAATTGTTCAAAGACCTGATGAAACGCAAAGTGGGTGTTGTTCGGACGTGTTACGGATAGCAACTGAAGGACGATGGAGTGTATGATTGGATGGATGAATCGAAATCGCACAATCCTTCCGCCCTCCCGAAACACTGTCTGGACAGCAACAACCATCTCAAGAAGGAGCTGCTGCGTCCAGCGCCCACCATGATGCGAGGAACCACGACGATTTCGGGTAGATGTGCGATGTGCATCTGAACGAGTAGAAGTGGGGAGATCGCAAGAATCGTCGTCCACATCACCGAAAGGTGGCTCCTTTGGCTCCTTTGGTTCCTTTGGTTCCTTCGGGCTCTTTCCGACGTGGGGGCGTAATCGCGATCTTGATGTGTAGAGCGAAGAGTGGAGAAGCCACAGCGGAACCGGCTTCCCATGTGACGAAACAGACTCCGCTGAACCGAAATGACGTCAGTGCACGCAGCGGGTTCAAGAATGCGCTGGGAGCCCAGACCGGCGTTTTCCACAAGCGATGGGGACTGAACGACAAAACGTAACGAATTCCGCTTCTTGTTGCAACAAACACGACCACTTCTTAAAAGGAAGAGGAATGCCCAACTCCTCTTCTGTTTCCAGCCCAATCATTTCCTTCGAGTGAGACGAGCAGCGCACACTTACGATCACTTCACTGTCCTTCTTGTCCATCCCTTCCGCCAGGTTTCCCACCATCTCGCGACATTGACTCCGTCGCTGCCTCCAAATCTTCTGGACGCGAGTCAGCTCCGTTCGCAGCGACTCGATCTCCTTCGGATCGATCGTCTCCGTGCTTCCCGTGAACATCTCCCATCACTCCTACCCCTTCAACTTCTCCACCCTCTCCTCCATCTGCTTCGTCTCTTCTGTCATGGTGGCAATTCCCTTCTCAAGATCCGCATCTGTCAACGACGAATCCAATTCCTTGATCTCTACGCGTCACGCACCAAGCAGAGAGTCACCATTCCGGAGTTTTGTGAGTTCGTCCTGCAAATTGGCTGACTCCTCGGTGAGCGCGTTGATCTCATCGTCCATTTCCTTCAGCTCTTGCTCGCTCACGGCGGGAAACTGGTTCTGGTCCGCAAAATATACCTTGCTCTTTCCGTATTCCTTCTCAATAATCTTCCCTCTACACCTCACGTCCCTTCGCTAATCGCACTCCTCCGCCAGCTTTGCCAGAATTCGAACGACGTGCGCCTTCTTCACTTCCTTGTGCAGATTGTCGAAGATGGTTTGCGCATTGAACGGTTTGTTTTGATCGTTGACGTATTTCAGCACCACAGGATACCCCTCACGCTCCGTGAGTTCCTTCTTCGCTCCGCCCTTTTCTAGTCGTTGGGAATGGCTCGCACGACCCACCTTTTGTTTTCTTTGCTGCAGGTTCTATACAATGAACGAATAGCACTAGTACTACTCTTTGCCTCAGTTGAAGCGCTCTTTTTCGCCTTCTTCGGTGACTTGGTTTCCTCGGCTTTGCTATCAGCACTGCGCTTGCGACTGTTGTCCTCTTCTGCCATCATGAAATCGTCCTGTTCATCACTCCCTCCATCCACGACGAACATCGTCATCGACCAAACCCATGCTTTCCCCATCATCATTATCAGACACTACAAAGTTGGATCCCGGATCGTCACTAATATCGCTCATTTGGAAGAGAATTCTTGAATTGAAAAAAGAGCGGCAAAAGGGCGCAAATCGGGGGTGGTTTTGTCAACGAGGGAGAGTGAAGAAGACGCAATAGACACTAATTCTATCTCCTCCACTCTGCTAGGAGTCTTCGATGGAGCCTAGGACGCGATTCTTGAGTCATTCCCGAAATCGGATCTCCTTTCAACAAACAGATAAGCAACTCACATTCCATGAGCGATTATAATGCAACGAGCATTCGCGTAGACCCATTCGTCTCGTCATCTCTCCTTTCCATCATTTCCTTTATGCAAACGATTCTACAACATGTTAGGATGCAAATCGGCAACGTGCCGTCTCAATCACTCGCCACTACACAAAAGCCATCATGCAATATCAGATAAGGAAACGATAATCACAGTGGATCATACTCAAACTAATTCAGAAAGAACAAAGCCCATGCAACTCCTTTTCACTCTTGGAAGAGCGTATCTCTCCGTATCGAAACGATAACAACAGGAGATTCTTTTCTTCCGTTCCACACCAATCCCAAACCCTCCCTTACTTGATTCCCGAATCATATAAGATACTCAGCCTCATCCATGAGTACGGTGACGCGTGGACAAAGAGCACATCCCTGGCAGCAGAAAAGTGCGTTCGATTCAGTTCGGAATACCCGCGGTTCTTGCTTTCTTTGCAGAATGGAAGATGTATGCGTCGGAAGAACCGATTCCGATTCGTAAGGTGCGTTTTGTCTGCTCCGGTATCAGTTGTAGGACGGAAGAACGCTAAAGGCGATCCTGAGAAAGGCACTGTTTCCTCGAAAGGAGGGGTCGGAATTGAAGTACTTCACCATTGTCATTACCTTTTCCGAGGTGTTCCTCCTGTATTGTAATCGCTCCTCTTCCTTTCCCATTCTAGTGCTCTTTCCGTGGAGTGTGTACGGTGTCCTAGTGAGGTGTGTTGGCGCAGCCATCATCTATTACTTGCTCATGAGCATGGGCTGTATCGCTTTTCTCTCCTCTCCACCGTAGCAAATCCGGGAATCCTGGCTCCACTTCCCGGGATATCGGTTGAAAACGGCTTTCAAGTGGTTCCCGTTATCAACTACGAGACTGCAGACGGCGTGATTACCGTTTCCTGGTGTCGGACATGTCATTTCTATAAGCAGTTCCACTCTTCTGCCTTCATCGTAGAATGCCCTCCGCTCATCACTGCAGCGTGTGCAACTGCTGCGTAACGGACTTTGACCACCACTGCGCGTCCTTGTCTTCTCCCGGACTCACGCCTAGCTGGATCAACAACTGCGTCGCTTCCCGCAACATTCACTACTTCTTCTGGCTGTTATTTTTAGCGTCACGCTCCCGTTTGCACGTCATTTCTAGTTGCATTGGCTCCATGATGGGATTCGTTCACGAAACGAGACTTGCACTCCACATCTTTGATGAGCTGCATGGAAGGAATGTGATCCTGCAGAACATGAATGCGATGGTTGTGTGCGCTTTCATCCTGATCTTGATCGCCCTCCTCCTCTTGCCTTCGCGCAGTTATCAGGGCAAAATGAGGTGCGCAATCACCATCTCCGCAGCTCTCGCTCTCATTCTTTTTCATTACGCCCTCGTCTCTCTCTCTGTCGCTTTAGCCCTGTGCATATCCTAAATGATCCAATTCTGCGTTTTTCCTTCATTCACTTGCTTCTATTGAACGCGGGCACATTAACGCTCTCCATCTGGACTGTGCGCTTCTTCTATCTCGATGATGCGTAGGGATCCTTTCTCGTTCATTACGTCTGGCTAATCAGACACAATATGACGCAGAAGCAGTACTTCAAGAATGAGATGCAATCGCAGAAGACGCTCTCCACGCCTCACGCGATCAAGAAGATGGTCTCCATCATGTGTCACGCCCCGCTCTCCCCCATCCCTCCCGCCACACCCCCATTTAGTCCCTTCTGTTACCTCCCACCCGGTCAGTTTGTCAGTGCCCACTGTTCGCTTGTTTGTTCTCGCTTCTCCAACAAACACACCATAAAGTGATTGAACTATCTATCCCGCCTGATTTTCCGCAACTCTAATCCTCATACCACATCACCACACTCACTTCCTTTCCCGCTATCCTTTCCTGCGCTGAATCCCACGTTCTGCGGCAGCGGCATTTGTGGCATCGACCCGCTGAAACCGTCGTTGTTCCCTCCAAACCCGTTGAAACTGCCGTTGGGAGGGCTTATCCTCTGATTGCCTCCCGCAGGCATGCTCGAGAAGGAGTTGTTTTGACCGAAGTTGGAAAACACCGAGTTGTTGTTCTGTGGCGGCGACGAGAAAACGTTGGGGCCCGAGGGGTTGGAGGGAAAAGACGACATGGTGCCTCGCTTTTCGGAGTTACCAAAACCGAACGGATTCGGGGCCTTTTCTGTCGTTTTCGGTCCGAAGCTGAAGCCTGCGTTCGCGCCCTCAACTCTCCCGCCAACTCCGAACGCGTTGGAGTTCCCGCCAAACGCGAAGCCCGGCTTCTCATTCACGCCGCCAACTGGCTGACTCGGCGGCGCACCGAACGGGGAGGGTTGGGGTTGGGTGGAACTGTTCCCGCCAAACGCGAAGGGAGACGGTTTTGTTTCCTTGGGCGCTCCGAAGGCGAAGGCAGGTTTGTTCTCCTCTTTGGGTTTGTCGCCGGCAGCAGCGCCGAAGGAGAAGGCGGGTTTGTTGTCCGTCGGTTTGTCGCCGAAACTGAAAGCAGGCTTGCTTTCTTCTGTGGGTTTGGCGCCGAAGGAGAAGGGCGATTGCTGGTCTGTTGGCTTGGCGCCGAAGGCGAAGGGAGTTGATTTGGTTTCTTCCTTCTTCTCTTCCTTTGACACGCCGAAAACGGGTTTGGTTTCTGTGGGTTTGGCGCCGAAACTGAACGCGGGTTTGTTCTCTTCTGCTGGCTTGGCGCTGGCTGGTGCGCCGAAGGAGAAGGCAGGTTTGGTTTCTTCCTTCTTCTCCTCGTTCTGGGGCTTGGCGCCGAAGGAGAAGGGATTCGGTTTGGCGTCTTCGGTTGGCTTGGCGCCGAACGCGAACGCAGGCTTCTTCTCTTCCTTCTCGTTCTGGGGCTTGGCGCCGAACGCGAAGGGAGACTTGGCTTCTTCCTTCTCTTCCTTCGATGCACCAAAAGAGAACATCGGACCCGCGGGCTTCTCTTCCTTCTTCCCTCCAAACGCGAACGGAGACGGCGCGGGCTTGGCCTCGTTGTCCGAAGATTTCCCTCCAAACGCGAACGCGGGCTTCTTCTCGTCTTCTTTGTCGCTCACCACGAAGGGGTTGGATTTCCCTCCATTCTCCTTCCCGCCAAAACTGAACATCGGACCCGCCGGTTTTGAATCACCCTCCTTCTTCTCACCCACAGCCGCGGGGATGGCGGGAGTTTTCGCAGTGTCGTCAGAAGCACCGAAAGCGAACGCGGGCTTCTCCTCCTCCTCCTTCGGCTTCGCGCCGAAACTGAACATCGGACCCGAAGGCGTTTCCTTCTCTTCCTTCGGTTGCGCACCAAACGCGAACGGAGACGGTTTCTCCTTCTTTTCCTCGTTTTGGGGCTTGGCTCCGAAACTGAAGGCAGGTTTGGTTTCTTCCTTCGACGCGCCGAAACTCGTCGCAGAAGCGGAAGCCTTCTCCTTCTCTTCTGTTGGCTTGGCGCCGAACGAGAAGGCAGACTTCTCCTCCTTCTTCTCCTCGTTTTGGGGCTTGGCGCCGAACGAGAACGGAGACTTGGCTTCTTCTTTCTTTTCTTCCTTCGATGCACCAAAAGAGAACGCAGGCTTCTCTTCCTTCTCGTTTTGAGTCTTGGCTCCAAATGCGAACGGAGACGGTTTCACCTCTTCCTTCTTCTCTTCGTTCTGAGGCTTGGCTCCGAACGCGAACGCAGGTTTCTTGGCTTCCTTCTCCTCTTCCTTCGACGCGCCGAAACTGAACATCGGACCCGCGGGTTTCTCTTCCTTCTTTTCTTCCTCCTTCGGCTTCCCTCCAAAACTGAACGCAAGCTTCTCCTCCTTCTCTTCCTTCTTCTCTTCCTTCGACGCACCAAACGCGAACGCTGGCTTCTCCTCCTTTTCCTTCTCCACTTTCCCTCCAAAACCAAACCCAGCCCCACTCGCTTCCTTCTTCTTCGCAACACCCTTCACCTCCTTCTTCGCCTCCATTTCCTTCTCCTCCTTCTCAAAATCTGCACTCAGTTTAATCAGGAATCTTCGTCGCAGGTTCCGCTTCACTCCACTCACATTCTTCTCTTCCTTCGCAATTCTGCGTTCCCACAACGTTTCATTCTTGATAGTCATCGGCTCTTGAGGGGACTCGATCACTAAACGCGTCGAGGGGAGTTTCAATGAAACTGCTTCGGCACGCTGGGGTTGTGACAGAACGGGACAGATGAGAGTATCGGATTTCTTCGGTTTCGGCGAGAGGGGTTTCACCGGCGTCTTGTTTCCCTCCAACTTGACTTCCTTCTTTCCCTCCTTTTCGGCCACTTGTTTCTCGCTTCCCTCCACCTTGTTCTCATTTCCCTCCAACTTCTTCTCATTTCCCTCCATCTTCTTCTCCTCCACAATTCTCTTTCTCAACGGAACGCTCAACACTCCTTCTTCATCTTCACACGCCATCTCTCCCACCTTCTCCTCCTTCTTCGCCTCCTTCTTCGCCTTCACCACAATCCCCGGAACACAATTCCTCTTTCGATTCACTCGCAAACACACGTTCACCTCCTCCAGCTGCGACAACAACGACGACAGCGGCGACGCGTGATGCACCGTCCCCACACGCCTCAACGGCTTGCTCTTCGTGAAGGAGATGCGTTGCGAGTCCACCGACGAACGCGCCAGCGGCGTCTCCGCCACCTTCTCCGCCAGTCCCAGATCGACACGCACTATCACTAACAGTCCCAACCATAACTCACCCTGCTTCAGCTTGGCTTCAATCGCTTGCTCGCTCGCCACCTCGTTCTCGTCTCGGGTGAAGGTGACTCGCTTCGTCGGCAGGTCGTGCAGCACGTGCAGCGATTTGTTGATCTCCTCCATCGTATATCGTGGCTTGAACGCATCGTCGTTGTAAAAAACGGGGGGTATTTGGGAGAACGCTGTGGGCTCGGGTTCGGGTATTGGTTCGGGGTCAGGCTGTGGACGCGCGTCGACGTCAGAGGAAGAGGAATCACCCAGTTCAATCACATCGTTCTCCTTCTCGCTCTCCTCGGGGCTGTGGGGTCCCTCGTTTTCGCTCTCCACGCTCTCTTCCGAAGATGTGTGGGATCCCTCTCTTTCGGTCTCTTCGCTCTCCTGTGCGCTGTGGGATCCCTCACTTTCCTCTTCTTCCTCTTCCGATTGCGAACTCTCTTCCAAAGGCGTGTGGGATCCCTCCTTTTCCACCTCTTCGCTCTCCTCCACCTTCGCCTCCACTTCAGGTTCCACTTCAGGTTCCACCTCAGGCTTCACCTTCGGTTCCACTTCAGGTTCCACTTCACACTCCACTTCAGACTCCACCTTTCCACTCTCCTCCTCCACCAATGAACTCTCCCTCTCTTCCACTTCGGGGGATCCCCCACTTTCCTCATCCTCGCTGATCACCACACTGTCGCTCAAGTCACTCATCCGCCATTCATTCTCCTTCACGCACACAACTCCCTCCTTCTTGTCCTCCTCGCTTCCCTCCGTCTTGTCACTGCTTTCCTCCAATACGGAGTCTTGCGCGTTCACAAATACGCTCTTCAAATAGTCGCCCTGCTCAGTGCTCAGCACGCTCAACTCCGCCTGGGGTTCAAAACTGAGGGGGTGTTGGGGTGCCAGTTCGGGCGAAGCGGAGAGCGAGTCTTGGTCGGTGATGCGAGATGATTCGATGGCTGTGTCAAGAACGCTCAAAATGTGACTGGTTTCGTTTGCTTCATCGTCAGTGTGCGATGGAGGCGCTTGTGGGTTGGTTGTGACAGGAGAGGGCTGAATCGCTTGATGCACCTGTTGCCACGTCGCAGGCAGCGAAAGGCGTGAACGGTTCTCTTCCTCTGCCGCTTTCATCAATTCCATCAGTTTCGCATCCTTAATCACCGCAGACGCCGTGCTCGTCGCATTCACTGAATTGACCTCCTCCACCTCCGAAAACGCATACTGTGTGTCGGACAAGGACCCAGAAGCGTCGTCGTCGCACGTCGTGAAGACGTACATGGGCTGTTGGGATTGCGCACTCTTCTCCCTCGCTTCGTGGAGCAGGGAGCGAAGAAGGTTGTTCTGCTCCTTCACGCCCTCCACCTCCATCTCGTGCTCCTTCTTCAGCTGATCATCTTCGCTCATCTCATTTGACGAAGACTGGGACGCATCCGATAGAATGGTCGTCGCGTTCAGCAATTTCTCGTCGTCGGACAGCGAGATGCCCACCAACGGAGACATTCCGTGCGAATCGCCGCTCTGCTCTTCCAGCATACCATTTGAGTCCGAGTCGTCTTCCGACTGACTTGAGCTCATCGAGTCCAACGTCGCTCGCACAGTCTCGCGCAAGTCGTTGCTGTCCTGCTCACTATATGCCTCTACGCGAGTAACACGACCAATATACCCAATACTCCAATTGCCATTCGTTGTGCTCGTCGTACCCTCTTCGTGCTCCGATTTGGTGACGCCTTCGTCAATATCGACGGGCAGCGGAGTAGGCCAGTCTCTACACACATCATCGATATACCCTCAATTCGTACGGATCCGTAATATGCTTGTCCTTTCGTTTCAGAAAGCAGTCGAAGATTGTGGCAAACAAGCTTTGTCGGTCACAAGTTATATTGTCCAAATCCGCCTTTATGAATTTGGCGAAATGGAGCATATCCTCGGTGCTCAAGTTCTCCAAGGGCACTCCATTAAAGGTTATGTCTGTCTCCTCGATAATCATTTCCCCTTACGATCCGTAAAGAAAAGAACACAGGGAGAGAGAATCGGATTCTGCCGGAATGGAATAAACATGAATAGAGACCATATCGCGGAATACGGCCCCATTTGGTGTGGCGTCTCAGCTTCTCCACTGTGCCATATGTGCCACGGAACCAATAGTGTGTTTCACAGAAAACAATCTACGCTCTTTGATCGTACAGCGAGAAAACATTGTCGTACGTGTCTAGCGCATAGTGGCTCTTGCGGGCCATGCAAATCAGACACTTCACGAAGAGACGCTCCAGCTTGGCATCGGATCTCTTCTTCCTCAACTCCAGTGCTCGCTTATTCACTGTCTCATACAGCGAGCCCAACTGGATGCTCTCGTCCAAAGAAGATATTGACCACACCAGGACCCATTCTAACACATCGTTCGGTGAATCCTCTGACAGGTACTGCTTGACACACTTCGCATTCCCCGTTAACCCACCCAGCAACGAAATAACGTAATGGAGCGTGTTCTCATCTGGCTTCTCCAACAGAAGTGCAATGCACTGCTCGACAATACGGAAGAGCTCCGACTTCTCACACTCCCGGTTCAGTTCCACCACAAACGCGAATTCTCTCCAAACACGCTCACTCGCCTTCTTCTTCAACAGAGAAGCCATGCGCAGTACGTCGTCCAAGCAACTCCACTTGTGCTTCACCGCAGAAACCAATTGAAACACATCCACATCATTCGTCGCTTCGTCTATCAAGTACTCCACCGTGCGCAGTGGAAGGGCCGGCACAAACACACTCGCGCCCCACAGCCCCACAATCTCCTTCACCAGCTTGTCAACGGCTTCTTCGCCGTCAAACTTCGCCCTCTCAAAACACGCAACCGTGCACTCAAACAACGCGCCGCGATCTCCCGCCACCGTCACCACCTGGTGGAGGAGGAGGGGCATCACACGGTTTTCGATCGACGGGAAGAACAGCGGGTAGTGCTTCAACAAGCATTGGAGGAGGGAAATGTTGTTCAGTTTCTTCTCGCCGTCCAGCCACAACACACTAACCATGATTCGCCCCAAACGACCCCACAGATTCCTGTACACGGCGACACAATTCGGCTCGATTTCCGCCATCACGCGAAGAATCTCTCCCAGAAGATCCATGTCTCGCTTCTCCAGCGAAACGCCCACACACACGCCAATCACACCCGTCAGGTTCCCTGAAGGCACGAAGGTGTGTCGCAACAGCGCCAAGAGGAGGGAAAGAAGAGGGAGGGAAGGTTGCTTGGCGCGAACAGACTGTGAGAACTCCTGCCAGCAGCGACGCGTGAGCAAAGTGGAGGGAAGACGCAACAGCGGGTTGGGAATGGCGGGAGAAGCTTCGGTGGTGAAGGTGGTGGGAAGAGGATCTTCGGAGCGAGTTGGAGGGAGTTGTTTCAGGTCGTGGAGGAGTTGAAGGATTAACAAACTACAACTCAGACGCAAGCGTTTCACCCACTCGGTGAACGAGTCGCCCGACGATTGGCAGAATTCCTCCAGATTCTTGAGCCGTTCGTTTTCTCGTTCGTTCTCCTTCAGCAAATCGCGGATGTGTGGATTCGACGTCCCTAATTCGTTCAGCATGACCCAGTTGCACAATAGGGTACACTCCAGACTCTTATTCAAACGGCTGTGGTACCCCCCATTATTCACCATCACGCTCTCCACGCGCACCTTGCACTCTTCCCGCCACTCGCTTACACTCCACAGACACACCATTCTCACCTCGCACGGATAACGCGGCTTGCA
>ERZ780157.1317-NODE-1317-length-27513-cov-7.974543_pt1 | contig 27513 bp, 20 predicted proteins | sample MGYA00511169_ERZ780157 | MGnify/ENA primary metagenome ERZ780157 (study PRJEB29588, sample SAMEA1965149) | human gut metagenome | biome: human gut; feature: human-associated habitat; material: faeces | place: Denmark | collected 2008/2010 ... | reverse complement strand
CGGAGCCGGGGCATCCTGGGCGGAAGCCATACCTGCAAATGCCAGGGCACATGCCGAACTAATTGTTACAATGCTCTTCATAACGTTTCCGTTGTACAGGCTCGCCATGCACGCGTCAATGAATCATTGTGTAACGGCTCCCCGTGATGCCGCAGAAAGAGGAATTTGCTTTTTTTCCTCCCTTGAAGGATTTTTTTAGTTGCATCTTTTTAGAATTATTATAAATTTATTTCCGATGACTAAGACCATAGAAAACCTGAAAGCTGCCATTACGGGCGAAAGCACCGCCTCCGCCACTTACGCGGCCTATGCCGCCAAAGCCGCCCAGGAAGGGCAGCCCCTTATTCAGAAATTGTTTGAAGCCGCCTCCAAGGCGGAATCCGTCCACGCCGCCAACCACAACAAGGTTCTGGAAAAGCTGGGGGCAACAATGGAGCCCATCGATATCCAGATCCATGTAGGAACCACCGCGGAAAACCTGAAAGCCGCCATTGCCGGGGAAACCCATGAATTTGAAAGCATGTATCCGGAATTCATCGCTGTGGCGGAAGAAGAAGGGCAGAAAGCCGCCGTCCGTTCCTTCACGTGGGCCACGGAAGCGGAAAAAGAACATGCCGATTTTTATTCCGTCGCCCTGAAGGCCCTGGAAAGCGGAGATACCAGTTCCCTGCCCAGGCAATACTGGATATGCCTGGTTTGCGGAGATACGTTCAAATCTCTGGAAGGCGTGGATGCGTGCCCCCTCTGCGGCACCAAGGCTGAAAAATTCCTCGTCATCGGATAAATTCCGTTTGAGCACCGGAGGCCGTCCTCGGCACCCAGGAACCGCCCGGAACATTCCGGGCGGTTTTCTGTTTTTGCCGCAGCAGTCCATGAAAGAAAACCCTTCCCTTTTTACGGAGGCGGCCCACACCGGAAAAAGCTTCTCCAACATTCTGCTTGCGATTCATTTTAAAACTCTTATATTTTTTTCGCTTTAAGCAGGAAGCATTATTTATCCCTCCTTTGCGATGATCCCTCCCCATGCATCCGCCGGTTCCGCAGAACGGTATCCGTCCGCATACAGCCTGTCGGCTGCTGTCTGCCAGGCTTTGCGCGCCGCGTTCATTCCCCGCCGCATGCGCTGCCTGTGGGCAGCCGGGCTTGCGGCGGCGCTGGCGGCCAATCCCTATGTGCTCAACGATGGCCAAAGCCTGCTGATGAGCAGCATGGGCATCGCCTCCTCCGCATCCCTGCTCTGCGGCACCATTCTCCTCTGCCTGAAATACCGCTTCACCGCCTATGTCCTTCTTCCCGCCATCATTCTGTTCAATGCGGGCCTGTACATGATGCAGATGCGGTACGGATTGGTCCTGAACCTTTCCGTGCTTTCCAGCATGGCGGAGACCAATTTCCAGGAAGCCTGCGCCTTCTGCACCCCCGCTTCCATTGCAGGAACCCTGCTTCTGGCCGGGTTTATCTACCTGGCCATCTACTGGAGCCGCCGTTCCCTGCGCCAAAAAGCCACGTGGGGCGCACTGGCATGCATTTGGGGCCTGTACGCGGCCCTTCTGCTGCTGAGCATTCCGGCAGCCTCCTACAGCTCGGAACCCCTTTATCTTTACTACACGTCTGACAAGGCCAAAGGCTGGCCTCTCGTGGATATTGCAATGACGTGCAAACTGGCGAACGAATACATCACCCAGGATGCGGGGCGTTTCAACACATTGCGGAACCTTCCGTCCTGCGCGGAGCCCCTTTCCCAGTGCGAAGCCCCAGACGACCTGGCCGTGGTTTTCCACATGGGGGAGAGTGTCCGGGGGGACCATCTTCCCCTGAACGGTTACCATCGGAACACAATGCCCCGGCTTTCCAGAGAGCCCAACGTCGTTTCCTTCCCCCATGCCACTTCCTTCGGCATCGTGACCAGAATTTCCGCCATCGGCATGTTTACGGATGCGGAACTGTGCCGCCGCACTCCCGGTCACTCCTCCTTCATTGACCTGTTCAACAAACACGGATTCCGCACCGTCCGTATCATGGACCTGAGCGGAGATTCCATTCATGATTATTCCCTGGGCATCCTGACACGGAACTGCCGTGAACGGAGACAGACGCCGCTCCAGCACCAGACGCCCGGAATGATGCAGGAACGAACTTCCCTGGTCATGGAGGAATCCCTGAAAAACTTCGGCCGCAACAGGCAGCTTTATATCATTTACAATAACGGGAGCCATATGGCGTTCAGCTATCCCGCGCAGGCGGAACGTTTTACCCCGGCATCCTGCAATATGGACGACCCCAAGGCCCGTCTGGAAGAAACCGTCAATGCCTATGACAATTCCATCGTCGACCTGGATGCCTCCATTCACCGCATGATTGCACTGTTGAAGAACAGGGCCGCCATTTATTTTTACTGCTCCGACCACGGCGTAGCGCTGGGAGAGGAAGGAAAAATGTTCCAGGGCCATATCCTGCCGCCTGTTTACCGGCCTGCCATGTTCATCTGGTATTCGGACGCCTTCGCCTCACGCTATCCGGACATGGTGCGCGCCCTGAAAGCCAACCGGCTGAAAGCCGTCTCCCACGACCACATCTTCCATACCCTTCTTTCCCTGGCTTCCATCCGGTCGGAAATCGTCAGGAACGACCTGAATCTGGCTTCTCCGGACGCGCGGGAAACTCCGGCCCCCCTCCAGCCGGAAACGCTGGCGGAATGGCAGCCCATTCCCGCACCGCCGCAGCCGTAGCAAAAGGAAGCCGCCACGCGCTCCGCGAGAAACAACAGGATGCGGCGGCTCCTACCGCACCCGGACTTGCAGAGGATGGCCGATGCACTCCCGGACACGGCGAGCCTCCGCTTCCCAGCCGGCAGCGGACCGAATGGGAGAAGCCTTGTCCCAAACCGCCCCCATGTACCATTCAAAGGGTTCTCCGTTCGCAACCTTCCTGAGCAAGTAGGTACAGCCTTCCGTATCCACCGCACGGCCTTCCGGAACCCAGGGCACGATTACGGCGGTTCCCAGGCATCCGTCATCCTTCCGGGGCCTGCTCCATGCGGTCATCAGGCCGCCGGACTCCCGGTCCTCCATAACCGCTTCATAATCATTTCTGCGCTTTCCGGTATCCATTCCCACACCGGCCTTCACCGTTTCAGTCCCCCGGACGTTCAAGACGCTGCGGACTTTGGAGAAACGGTTTCCCGCATCCAGCGTCACCCTTCGCGTCTCCGCCACACGCACGCCGCCGCCAATGTCCCACGGTGCATAAACCACCTCAAAAGCAGTCTGGACCGGGCCATTGTACAATGTCCGGGCGCTGGCCCAGTTTCCAGACACATGCGGTTTTCCATCCCTGAACACGGCAATGCCGCCGCAGCCCCGCCCCGGACCTACATTGTACATATCCAGTCCCCAACCGTGATCCCGGTGGTAATCCCCCCGTTTGTAAAATTCATTGATAACGGGAGCACCCGCGCGCTTGCTCCATACATCCGTCCCACTGGAAACCAGGCCCTCTCCCTCAGGGGCTGGCCTGGCGACGGCCGGACCGTAAATCCGGTGCGCCGTAAGATCATTTTCCCACGCGAAATCATCCAGCCGCTCCGGTACCGGACGGCTGAAACAGACATCCGCGGAAGGCGCTTCGCCCAAGCAGGAATTCTCCAGAATCCAGAAATCACGAACCGTTCCGGGCCGGAAATTGCTCTGGAACAAAAGGGTATCCGTTGTTCCGTCACCATCCGTATCCGCCAGCTGATGCGGGATAACACATCCGTGACGGACATCAAAAACGCGAAGGCCGGCGGCATCACCGGAACCTCCGGACGGCCATGGAACCGACACAGTCTCAGCAGGGCGGAACCTGCCCAGGGGATTCGTAACGGTCACGATCTTCTTCTGCGGATGATCCCGGCCAATGACATATTTACGCAACTCACTCCCGGCCATCAGGTAGGCCCCTGCGCCGTACACCTCCGTATCTTTCCCGGAATAATGGCCCGGCTTGTCCGCAATAGGCTGCACCCAGCCCAGCGCGCCCTCCTTGCTGACCGCATCACAGGCGGCCTTCCAGGCCTTACGGATGGAGGGAAGGTATTCATCCGCATCCAGATATCCCTGGTTCACTCCCCACAGCATCCCGTACATGATAAAAAGGGTGCCGCTCATCTCTTTCAAGGGAGGTTCGTCCGGATCCAGCAGGCTCGCATGCCAGGAACCGTCGGGCGACTGGCATTTTTTCAGGGCTGCCGCCAGACGTTTAAGCAAGTCTTCATAAAAGGGGCGGGAAGGCCAGTCCGCAGGCATGTCCTGCAAAATAAGAGGCAATCCGGCAATCACCCAGCCGTTGCCCCGACTCCAGAACATCTTTTTCCCATTTGCCGCCGGAACGGTAAAATAGCGGGAATCCCGGAAAAACAGGCCCTCCTCCCGGTCAAAAAGATAGTCGCAGGTAAGCTTGTATTCCCTATCCATAAACTCCAGATAACGGCGGTCTCCGGTATAGGCCGCCAATTTTACGAACACGGGAGGGGACATAAACAGGGCGTCCGACCAGCTCCAGCGGTCCTGGCAGCCCGGAGTCAGGAATTGGAGGGAAGCGGAGGAAGGCCGGTTCATCACCTTGTCCAGCACGGCGCGGATCTTTTCAGCTGCGGCGGGATTGCCGTCTTCCATCGCCATCTCCATCCAGGCATGCCCCACGGCATGGTCATCCGCATGATAATGCCGGTTCAGGGTCTTCCACCCCTGCTCTTCTCCCGCTTTTCTCAGCAACGGCAGCCCCGGCCCTTCCGGAACGGACAGGCCATATTGCACCAGGCCGGAATAAAAGGCACCGTAAGTCCAATGCAGCGGCGAACGTTTTTTGGGATGCTTCGCCTGCCATTCCGCCACCAGCTGAAGATTATCCCGGATGGTCTTTTCATTCCAGTCTGCGGAAGCCCCGGAAACGGAAGTTCCTGCGGAAAGCATGGAAAGGACCGGCAACAGAAAGTATTTCTTCCATCCATTTTTTGAAAAGGCAAAGAAACGCATGTTATATTATACGGGAAAAGAAGGCTGGAATTTTCTTGTAACAAGAATTCTTCTTTTCCCGCGCTCCTCCAGACCGGGAAAGGGACGCAAGGGCATATATGGTGCCATGACGGAAAAGAAAGCTGTGTTATCAATCATTTTTCTACCGTCATATACTATATATAGCATATGAATAATTATTTAACACATTATTTATACATTTTTCTTGCGGGAGGTCTCTTTCTGTGGTTCATTGCGTTCCAGCGCAGGTAACGGAAGACGGTGAAAATCCGTCGCGGACGCGCCGCTGTAACCGGTAGACGATGGACCGGACACTGGCTGCCCAGGCAGCCGGGAAGTCCCCATCACATGTCGCACCGGAAGCCAGAAGACGACCTGATGCTGCCGTATTCCCATCCCGCGGACAGGATGAACATACGCACAGGTCTTCGGCATGCCCCCCTTTTCCGGGAATGCGCGCATGCGGTTGGCCCCTGCCTATGGTTTTTCCAGGCTTTTACCCAGGCTCGCGGATGAGCGGTCACCACCCTTTCCAAGCGAGACACCCATCATGGCAACAAGCATCATCAAACGTTCCGGGAAAAAGGAGCAATACCAGGGCTATAAGATTGAAGAGGCCATTAGAAAAGCCTTCCACAGTTCCGGGACCGCCTACAACCGTTCCATCTATGAAGAGGTGGAAGCCAAGCTGAGCCATCAGGACAGCGCGCATGTGGAAGAGATTCAGGACATGATTGAACGCGCCCTGTTCCGTTCCGGATATTTTGACACGGCCAAGGCCTTCATCACCTACCGTTTCCTGCACAAAATGCAGCGCGAACAGCTTGGCGGCCTTTATTCCGGCAATACCTATGTGGACTGCAAGCAGACGGTAGAGGAATATATCGGGCAAAGCGACTGGCGCATTGCCGCCAACTCCAATACCACGTATTCCAATGCGGGGCTCATCAACAACACGGCGGGCAAGGTGATCGCCAACTATTGGCTGGACCAGGTTTACTCCGCACGGGAAGGAGCCGCGCACCGGGAAGGGGATTACCACATCCATGACCTGGATTGCCTGACCGGATACTGCGCCGGATGGAGCCTCCGCAACCTGCTCAATGAAGGATTCAACGGCGTGCGCAGCCGCGTGAACAGCAGGCCGCCCCGCCACTTCCGGGAAGCCCTGGGCCAGATGGCGAACTTTCTGGGCATTCTGCAAAGCGAATGGGCCGGTGCCCAGGCCTTCAGCTCCTTTGACACCTTCCTGGCGCCCTACGTTTTCAAGGACCAGACGGACTTCCCCCGCATCAAGAAAGACATCCGCAGTTTCGTTTACAACCTGAACGTACCCTCACGCTGGGGACAGTCTCCCTTTACCAATGTCACGATCGACTGGACTGTGCCGCGCGACCTGCGGGACCAGGCCCCCTTCAGCGGAGGGGAACACCTCTTTGAAGGAATAGAAGACGCGAACCTGCTCGCCCTGGCGAGGGAACGCGGGGCAAACAAGCTGACGGAACTGACCTACAAGCATTTCCAGAAGGAAATGAACCTGATCAACAAGGCCTTCTACGAAGTTCTCACGGAAGGGGACAGCACCGGACAGCCCTTTACCTTCCCCATCCCCACCGTCAACATCACGGAAGACTTTGACTGGGAAGGGGAAAACGTGCCTCTCCTGTTTGAAAACGCCGCTAAAATCGGTTCCTCTTACTTCCAGAACTTCATCGGCAGCCAGTACACCGTCAATGAACACGGGGAACGCGTGCCTGACGAACGGGCCTACAAACCGGATGCCGTGCGTTCCATGTGCTGCCGCCTCCAGCTGGACCTGCGGGAACTGCTCAAACGCGGCGGCGGTCTCTTCGGCTCCGCGGAAATGACCGGCTCCATCGGCGTGGTGACCATCAACCTGGCCCGGCTGGGCTACCTGTTCAAGCAAAACCGGGAGGCCCTGTTCGCCAGGCTGGGAGAACTGCTGGACCTGGCCAAATCCTGCCTGGAAAAGAAAAGGGCCTTCGTTCAGGAAATGTATGACCGCGGCCTGTACCCCTACACCAAACGCTACCTGCCCACCTTCCGCAACCATTTCTCCACCATCGGCGTCAACGGCATGAACGAGCTGTTGCGCAATTTCTCCAACGATACGATGGACATTACCTCTGAAGAAGGCAGGGCCTTTGCTGAAGAGATCCTGGAATTCATCCGCTTGCGCATGCAGGAGTACCAGGAGGAAACCGGCAACCTGTACAACCTGGAAGCCACGCCCGCGGAAGGCACCACGCACCGCTTCGCCCGCGAAGACCAGAAACGCTATCCTGACATCATCCAGGCCGGCCCCGTGGGGCAGCGTTATTACACGAACAGCTCCCAGCTTCCCGTGGACCACACAAGCGACCTGTTCCGGGCGCTCCAGCTTCAGGATGAACTTCAATGCTGCTACACGGGAGGAACCGTCTTCCACATGTACATGAACGAAGCCATCAGCTCCCCGGAAGCCTGCCGGGACATTGTCCGCAAAGTGCTGACCCGCTTCCGCATGCCGTACCTCACCGTCACCCCGCTCTTTTCCGTTTGCGAGAAGCACGGCTATCTGCGCGGGGAGCACGAATACTGCCCCTTCTGCGATGAGGAGCTGCTCCACATCCACAGGCATGAATAAAATCCCTTTTCCAATAGGCTCCCGACTTCAAACCCAACCATTAATACGACAATGACCAAACAGGAAATATTAAGCAAATACGCACAGGACCGGACCCGCTGCACCGTTTACACGCGCGTCATGGGCTATCACCGCCCTGTAGAAACTTTCAACGCCGGCAAACAGGGCGAGTTCCATGACCGCGTCCACTTCGTGGAACCGGGCCGCCCCTGCTCCTGCTCCGCCCAAACGGAACAGCCGCGATAATTCTCCCAACAACATATGCGAAGTCGATGGGAACGGGTCGGGGCATAGCAGACATCACGCCGCTCACCTTGCTGGATTTTCCAAATAAGGTGGCCTGCATCTTCTGGCTGAGAGGCTGTAATTTGTTTTGTCAGTACTGTTACAACGTCTCCCTGGTCAGGGGAACGGATTCTCCTGCCGGAGACCGGACGGACTATCTTGATTTTCTCAGAGATCGGGTGGGATTTCTGGATGGGGTGGTTCTGTCCGGAGGCGAGTGCACGCTGTGTCCCGACCTTATCCCTATCTGCCGCAATATACGGCAGCTTGGCTTCGCAGTCAAAATAGACACCAACGGCACCCGGCCCGGCGTGGTGAAAACGCTGGTGGAGGAAGGGCTTTGCGATTATATTGCCCTGGATTACAAAGCGCCGGAAAAACTGTTCGGCTCCATTACCGGGCGTCCGGATTTATTCCCCTGCTTCACTCAAACGCTGGATTATCTGATCAACAGAAATTTCCCGTTTGAGGTTCGAACGACAATCCACTCCGGCCTTCTCGGGGAAAAGGAAATCAACCAGATCAGCGGGGATTTGACGTCGCGCGGCTATAGAGGAACCTACTACCTTCAGAATTTTTTTAATACAGAGGAAACACTCGGCCAAATCGGCGCTCCCGAACGGATGATTGACTTATCTCTGCTAAACACACATATCCCCATAGGGTTGCGCAATTTTCCCATCACGGAGAAAGCTCCCGGCTCCAGCTCCGGGAAACGGCAGCCGTCCCCTCTGACATAATTTTTTTAAATAAAAGTTTCTATTTGTAAAATCGGGAAGTACCCTTCCGCCCGCCAACCATATTACCAGCTATTATTCATGAGTGAAACCCAAAACAAGCTGCTCAAGGCAGCTATCAGCCTGGCCGCCGCAGGAGTCGTCTTCTTCCTGCCTTTCGCTTCATGGGGAATCCAATTAAGCCCTATTGAAATCCGCGTCATCGCCATGTTTGTCATGGCGGCGCTCTTCTGGATTTTGGAACCCATCCCTATCTGGACCACCTCCGTGATGGTCATTACCCTGTCCCTGCTGTGCGTCTCCAACGGCTCTCTCTCATTCTTGATGCCGGAGCGCTATGACAAGGCGGCGGTATCCTCCATTCTGGATGACGCCATAGGCAAAGGGATCAATCCGGAGATAGTCGGCAAATTGAAGGAAAATGTCGAAAACCGGTTAAATAAGAAAACCAAGCTGGACGCGGAAGAAGTGAGGATGACCCTGGGGTTCCAGCTCATGGACGCTTATGAAAAAATAGACTTGAACGCACAGGAACTGTCCCGTGAAGGAAAAACGGAAGAAGCCGCCGGGCAGGAATCCATAGCCGCCCAGCTCAAGACCGCGGCCGGGCGCCTGTACAGCAAGGAAATAACCGCGCGCATCCAGGGGCTGCAATTTGTCAACACCATGCAGCAAAAATCCACGATGGCCACCTTCGCGGATCCCATCATCATGCTTTTCCTGGGCGGCTTTTTCCTGGCTGCGGCCGCAACCAAATACAGGCTGGACATGAACCTGGCCAAAGTACTTTTAAAACCCTTCGGCACCAATCCCAAATTCGTACTTCTGGGGCTGATGTCCGTAACGGCTCTTTTCTCCATGTTTATGAGCAACACAGCTACGGCCGCCATGATGCTCGCCATCCTGACGCCGGTGCTGGCCCTGTTCACTCCGGAAGACAAAGGCCGCGCCGCCTTTGCCCTGGCCATCCCCATCGCCGCCAACCTCGGCGGCATTGGAACGCCTATCGGCACGCCCCCCAACGCAATCGCACTGAAGGCGCTGCAGGGTATGGGGCTGGACGTCTCCTTCGGCAAATGGCTCATGTTCGGCATTCCTTTCGTCATCGTCATGATTCTGATTGCGTGGCTTCTCCTGCTGTGGCTGTTCCCCATCTCTCAAAAGAAACTGGAACTTCAGGTGGGAGGGAAATTCCTGAGAACCCCCAAGGCCATTATCGTTTACGTCACCTTTGCCGTTACCGTCCTGCTGTGGGTAACGGGCAAGGGAGTACACGGGCTGGACTCCAATACCATCGCCATGATTCCCATCGCCGTCTTTGCCATTACGGAAACCATCACCAAGGAAGACTTGAAGAAAATGGGCTGGGACGTGCTCTGGCTGGTAGCCGGCGGCTTTGCCCTGGGGCTGGCCCTGCAAGACACCGGACTGGCAAAAAACCTGATCGGCTCCATTCCCTTTGCCCAATGGTCCCCCTTCCCGCTCATGGTGGGTACGGGAATCATCTGCCTGTTCATGGCCACCTTCATGAGCCATACGGCTACGGCCTCCCTGCTCATCCCGATTATCGCCGTTGTCGGCGTCAACATGGGTGACAACCTGGCCCCCCTAGGCGGCGTTACCGCCCTGCTGGTGTCCGTGGCCTTCGCCTCCTCCCTGGGCATGAGCCTTCCCATCAGCACCCCCCCCAACGCCCTGGCCTATGCCACCGGCCTGGTCAGCTCCAAGGGAATGGCCATTTCCGGCGTCATCCTGGGCATCCTGGGCATGATTTTAACCTACGTCATGATGATGATTCTTGCCCAATGCCATGCTTTTTAAGTAAGGTAATGTTCCATGCCGGGACATGTTGCCCCGGCATGGCCAACATCAACGGGAAAAGCGCCCTATGATCATTGAACAGGAAGAATTCCAGAAAAAACTAAAACGCATCAATCTGGCGTACTTCTCCGATCCGGACCGCATTATTACCATCAGCAGGGGAAACAGCGTCGTCCGCCAGGGGGAACAGAACAAAAGGCTTTACCTGATTTTATCCGGCAGCGTGGTTTCCTACCGCCACGTCGTTAAAGAAGACCCGGAAACAGCTTCCACTTCCCACAAAATCTACAAGGCGTTCCGGGCCGGTCCCGGAGACTATTTGGGAGTGCAGAGTTTCTTTTCCGGATGGTTCCGCAGCTCCTCCGATCTCATTGCGGAAACTGATTTGGAACTGGCCTATATCGACACCGCCACCCCTGCCGTGGACGTGGAACACTACGGCACGCTCCTGGAACAGTTTGTTCCCGCCATTGTCCATGAACTGGCGGCGCGCAATACCCGCGTCTTTGACCGCACTGCGGAAAAGGAAGAAGCGCTGCGGATGCTCCACCGTTCTGAAATGGCCGCCACCCTGGGGCAATTATCCGCTGGAATAGCCCATGAGCTCAACAATTCCCTGGGAGTCCTGTCCCGTAAAACAGACTTTGTTCTGGAAACCCTGGACAACATGTTCCGCCAGGAAAACGCCTTCCGCTACACCCTGTACAACAAAGGGTTGGAAGGGGCTTCCTCCTCATCCACTTCCGAACAGCGCAGGCTGGCGCGCCAGTTTGAAAAAAATTACGGGCTTTCCCAGGACGTGGCCAAGGCCCTGGCCCTGATTCCGGATATACAGAATCAGCCGGAGCTGCTGAACAAGCCATTCCTCAGCCAGCTGGAACAAAACCTCCCTTATTGGGAATTGGGACACGACCTGCATGACATGAAACTGGCTGTCAGGCACGCTACAGCCATTGTCCGTTCCGTTCGCCTGCTGGGGGGAGGCAACACCAGACGGGAAGAAGGGGTAAACGTGACGGATTCCCTTACGGAAGCTGTTGCTCTGGTCAAGTCCAGTCTGCGAGGCGTTGATTTTGAAATGGTCCTGCCTCCCAGAGACTCCGTGCCCGGCATCTTCGCAGATATGACGGAGCTCGTTCAAATTTGGATCAACCTGCTTCAAAACGCCTGCGACGCGCTGAAAATAGAAAATACCCCCAACCCTTCCATCCACGTAGAATGCCGGGTGGAAAAAATCAGCAGCAAGGACCAGACATCCCATACCACCCGTGAAATTCTGGTCTCCGTCACAGACAATGGCCCCGGCGTCCCAAAGGACCTGCATGAAAAAATTTTCCGTCCCAACTTCACTACCAAAAAGAAAGGTCTTTCCTTCGGCCTGGGGCTGGGGCTCACCATCGTCCGGCGCATTGTGGACAGCTACGGCGGCCGCATCCGCCTGGAGAGCGTTCCGGGCCATACCGTTTTTACGATAGTCATACCAACCATCAACAATCATGGAAAAAATTAACATCATTTGCGTGGACGACCAGCCGGAAGTCCTGGACAGCGTTTTGCGCGACCTTCGTCCGCTGAATTCCTGCTTCCGCCTGGAAGGGGTGGAATCCGCATCCGAATGCCGCGAGCTATTGGAAGAATTCGACCAGGACGGAGAACTGACGGGACTGATTATTTCCGACCACGTCATGCCGGGAGGTTCAGGAGTAGAATTGCTTGGAGGCATCGCCAAAGACGACCGTTTTGCCGGGACACGCAAAATCCTGCTGACCGGCCAGGCCACCCACGCGGACACCATCCAGGCCGTCAATGACGCACACATTGACAACTATCTGGAAAAACCCTGGGATCCCGCCGTTCTCCTTGCGACCGCCCGCAAACTGCTGACCAGGTTCATCATGGACAAGGGCATCGACCACATGCCCTATATGTCCTGCCTGGACCAGGCCACTCTGCTGGATTACCTGCGGAGAAACTGACGGGGCTGGAAGGCATACGCCGCACCCTCTACTTTTTCAACGCACGCATTCTCATCCTGACGGGCATTCCCCCTCCCTTCGTCAAGGAAGGGAACAAAACCGCTAACCGCCTTTATGTTTGATATCCTGCTCCATCACAGTACCCTGGTTCTTTTCGGAATCATATTTTTCGGCATCGCTCTCGGCAGCATTAAAATATACGGACTGAACCTGGGCCTTTCCGGCGTTCTTTTCGTGGCTCTGGCCGCCGGCCACTACCGCCTGGCCATTCCCGACGGCGTAGGGCAGCTGGGTCTGGCGCTCTTTGTGTACTGCGTGGGCCTCAGCGCGGGCAACCGCTTCTTTTCCGCCATCGCCAAGCAGGGCAGCAAACTGGCCATCATGTCTGCGGTGATTGTAGGAGTGTCAGCTTTATTCACCTGCCTCTTCGGCATCTGGTTCAAAGTTCCCGCGGGAATCTCTTCCGGCATCTTTGCCGGCGCATGCACCAGCACCCCGGCGCTGGCGGCCGCCACGGAAAGCCTGCCGGGAGCCTCCGGAAGCGGCGTCAGCATCGGTTACGGCATCGCCTATCCGTTCGGCGTGGTGGGCGTGGTCCTTTTCGTCCAGCTTCTGCCGCGCCTGCTGCACTTTGACCTCAACAAAGAGGCCAAAGCCATGCATTCCAGACAGGAGGTCAGCATCATTTCCCGCCTTGTCCGCGTCACACAGCCCAACCTGATAGGCCAGAACATTGCGGACTGCAAGCTGCTGGACGGCCTGCACTGCATGGTCACCCGCGTGGTTCGCAACGACAGGCTGATGCCCCTGACTCCGGAAGACACGTTCCGGGAAGGAACGGAAGTCCTCATCGTGGGCAACAGCGACACCATGCCCCACGACATCGCCTTTCTGGGGGAAGTATGCGACAATCCCTACCCCATGGACTCCCAGAAGGAGCGCCGCAAACTGATTCTGACAAACAAAAACTATGCCGGGCACAAGCTCCGCGACCTGAAAACCCTGCGTACGGACGGTATCATTATCTCCCGCATTTCCCGCCTGGGCTTCACTTTCGTCCCCACGGGGGAAACCACGCTGGAACGCAACGACGTGCTGACCGTGGTGGGGACCCCGGAAAACCTTACCAAATACGGGGACAAAATCGGCCACCGCAGCCAGGACATGAACCAGACGGACCTGCTTTCCCTGGGCTTCGGCCTCTCCCTGGGCATCATTCTTGGCCTGGTCAACTTCAGCCTCGGCAACGGCGCGGGAATCTCCCTGGGTATTGCGGGAGGCCCCCTCATCGTCGCCCTGCTGCTCGGCCACTTCGGACGGCTGGGCCCCATCGTCGGCTACATCCCGCGCCCCACCCGCCTTCTTTTACAGGACCTGGGGCTGGTCTTCTTCCTGGCTGACGCCGGCATCAAGGGCGGAGCGGACCTGGTGGATACGGTAGCCACCCACGGCGCGGCCGTCTTCATCATGGGCGTTATCGTCACCTGCTCCGGCATGTTTGCCGGTTACTTCGTGGGCATGAAGGTCTTCAAGATGAACATTCTGGAATGCCTGGGCGGCATCTGCGGCGGCATGACCTCCACCCCGGCTCTGGGAGCCATCGCCAGCAAAACGGACTCCCAGGCTCCCGTGGTCAGCTACGCCACCGCCTACCCCGTGGCCCTTATCCTGATGACCATCATTGCCAAGGTCATCATCCAGACCATCGGCGGCGTGGTGGGCATCTAGGACTGCCAGCAAATCCACAGGAACTCAATAAAGAATAAAGGCGGCAATAATTCTTTTATTGCCGCCTTCATGTTAGTGCCCCCCTTAACGCAACTGCCCCAATATCCGGTTCAGCTGAAAAGCCGGAAAGGGATCATGCATTCCGTCACGGGCGTACCGTTTACACCTGCCATCTACCCCTTATGAAGAAGCGGCGTCAGAATGGCAAGTTGGCCGCATAACTCACAATATTAACAAAGCGGGGATGAAACCTGCGCCAAACACCGGTTCCCACCATGAAAAAAGAACATCAGGCTGCAGGCAAAAAGTCTACAGCTTTTTTATCATGAAGCCGGAGCACCAGGGTTTGTTTCCACCACCTCCAGGCAGACGGACTGGAAGGCCTTTTTCCAGCGGATGCGGATGCCGGCGTCCATCAGAAAGTCGCCTCCCAGCCTTCGTTCGTGAACATCCGTGAGAGAGCCGTCTTCATTCATGTTGATTTCCCGCACCAGGTACCTGACGGAAGGATTCAGGCCTTTCAGGCGCAGGGGCGGAGGGGAATCCGCCAGCCATTTATCCATCAGCCAGGCGAAAACGACAGCCCGTTTTCCGTATACATACATCAGGGAGGCCACCCGGCTTTCATACGGGGAGGAAAGCCGGTACAAGTCACCGAACTGGACTACGGGGCGGATACGCTTGTATTCCGCCAGAGCCCGTTTGGAAAAAACCATGTCCTCCTCCGTCATGTCACATGGCTGGAGTTCAAAACCAAGCCGGCCGGACATGGCCACGTCAAACCGGAATTTGAGCGGAGCGGAGCGGCCCGTCTGGTGGTTGGGGGAGGCGGTCACATGGGCGGCCATGGAAATAGCCGGGAACAGGTGGCCTATGCCCCACTGCATGAACACGCGTTCATATGCGTCCGTGTTGTCGGACGTCCAGAATTCATGATGCTTCCGCATGGTTCCATAGTCGGCGCGGCCTCCTCCGGAGGAACAGGCCTGGAATATCACATCCGGGAATTCCGCCGCCAGCGTCTCAAGAATACGTTCATAGCCCCGCACATAGTCAATGGGCAGATTCCCCTGGCGGCAGGCATCCAGCCAGGGAGAGCCGGGGTCGGAAATTTTGCGGTTGCAATCCCATTTGACGTAGGAAATACCCGAATGGCCCCCAAGCAGCTTCCGCATGGCATCAAGAATGTACCTGCATACATGAGGATTGCTCAGGTCCAGCAAATACTGGCTGCGTTCCAGCCTGTTTTCCCGATGCGGGAGACCGATGACCCACTCCGGATGGTTCTGATAAAGCTCCGAATGAGGGTTCACCATTTCCGGCTCCACCCAGATGCCGAAGCGTATTCCCAGTTTTTCCGCCTGGCGAATGAGGCCTTCCAGTCCATGAGGCAATTTAGCGCGGTTAACCTGCCAGTCCCCCAATCCGGCACGGGCGTCATTGCGGGGGAACCGGCCGCCAAACCAGCCGTCATCCAGCACGAAAAGCTCTATCCCCAAGTCTGCCGCACGTTTCATCATGCCGTGCAGCACTTTTTCCGTAAAGGTAAAATACACCCCCTCCCAGGAATTCAGCAAGGTCGGCCTCTCTGATTCTCCACCGCGCAGGCCGTAACGGCGCGCCCAGCGGTGGATGCGCCGGGAGGCCTCTCCCTTGCCGTTTTTACTGTGCGCCAGAATGAGGGGCGGCGTCTTGAACACACCGCCGCCGTCCAGCAGATAGGGCGCGGGAGCCATATCCAGCCCCGCTCCGGCAAAAAGGTAATGATACGGGCTGTGCCGGAACCATATCCGGTAATTGCCGGACCATGCCAGCGCCCCCAGAACCACCTCCCCGGAATCCTCCCGCGCCGGACCGTCCAGAGAGATGATGAATCCGGGGCTTCCCTCCTGGGCGGTGCGGGTGCCGGTTCCGGATACCAGGGCAAGTTCATGCCCCCGGGCCACTTCTTCCTCACTCATCAGGGACTCGCCGCCCCAGGTGCCGCGGAAGCTGGTGACGAAATACCGTTCTGCGCGCAAACCCAGCTGTGCGGATGCCGCGCGGTGCAGGCGGATGCCTTCTTTCCCTTCGTTCCGAATCACCGCCCATTGCAGAAAAGTGTCCGATTCCCTGTGGGAGCGCACGTGGATTTCCACCCGCACAGGGTAGGAAGGGTCCTTCCCATAGAAGACGGCTTCTTCCCGGTCGTCATCCAGTTCCAGCACTTCCCAATCCAGGCATTCCAGGCTCAGGGAAAGGGCCCCGTCCGCCTGGGTTACGCAAATGCAGTACTCGCCGGACGCATTGGGAAGCCCTGTTACGGAATCCGCCAGGGAGGAATACAGGAGAGGAGCATCCGCGGCGTTTTCCAGGGCATCCTCCGGTTCACGCAGCTTCGGTCCGTAATAGGCGCGGCGCACACGGCCCTGTTCATCTTTGTACAGGGTCATCTGAGAGGAACGGGTCAGCAAATGAACGGAATCCGGAATCATGATCGGCAAATGCGGAAAGGGCCAGTTACTTATTCAGGCAGGCAAAAACGCTCCTGCCTTATCCACATTAAGGGCCTCCACGGACGGGGAAGTCAATGGCAAAATGACAGGAGTTCCCGAGCGTTTCCCCTACTCCTTCCACAGAAGGGAAGAGGGGCGGAATTTCATGGTTTTCGATTCATGCACCAGCAGCCTGCCGCCGTTTTCCGGATGGCGTACGATGCGGGCGCGGCGCCGCTTGACGCGGAAAGTGCCAAAGCCCCGGAATTTCACCAGCGACCGCTTCCGGACTGCCCGCGCAATCGTCTCCAGCACCGCGTTCAACGCATGTTCCGCCTGCCGGGAAGTAACGTCATTCCCCAGCTCACGCTGGAGCTCCCGGATAAATTGTGTTTTATTCATAGGCCTCCCAGTATGAGGCCCCCGTTTCTCCGGTAAAGCGGCAACGGCGCACCCTCATTCCTGCCACTATACCCATACAAACGCCCCCTTCCATTCCGGCCTGCGAGTTTCCTCCTTGCCCCCGCGGGCCGGCCCCATTAAGGTTCAGGGGAAATGCCTGCCTCTGCCGCTGATGCCCCGTGCCCGGAACAAGCGTTCAACGCAACTGCGCTGAAGTGGCACACCTGCGCCTGGCTTCTGCTGCCCGTCCTGATATTCCTGGCCGGGTGGATGCACTGGTACGCCGCTCTCCCCCTCATGCTCCTGACGGCTGCGGGACTGGCACCCCGAAAATGCAAGGAACCGCAAACAAGGGATTCCCTCCCCGCCTTCCCCCTGTTCACCCGCTCTTCATTTCTCGCCCTGGCGGCGTTTGCCGCCCTGATGGCGCTTTCCGGCTGGGGGGAATGGGTCAACCAGCACCCTGACCATATCGTCAGAAACGCCTGCCTGCGTGAATTGGTAGCCAGCCCATGGCCCGTCATCTTTCCGGACGGGAACATGCTGGTTTACAACACGGGGTTCTGGCTAATCCCAGCCCTGGCGGGAAAACTGGCGGGGCTGGACGCCGCGCGCGTGCTTGTCGTTCTGTGGGGAGCCTGGGGACTGTTTCTTGCCTGGCTGTGGCTCTGCGTTTTCTCCGGACGCCGCTCCCTGCTGCTCGCCCTGCTGATGGCGGCATTCGGTTCTCTGCTGAATTTCCAGTGCTGGCTGGGGCTGGACCTGTTCCGCCTGCATTACTTCGGCACGGCGGAACAAATCATGTGCAGCGCAAACGCTTCCATTCCAGTTCTGCTTTTTTTCATCTTCCTGGCTTCGGGACGCATGCCCCTGCCCTGGATACCCCTTCTGTTCGCAGCCACGGCCTTTTATTCCCCCCTCGCGGCCCTCGGAGGGCTACCCCTGGCGGCCTGCCAGTGGTACCGTCAGTGGAGAGGCGCCCCCCCTCTCCGGGATGTCCTGCTCCATCCCTCCTTTTCGGCCTCCGTTCTGCTGGGAGTGTGCTTCCTTCTTTATTATGGGACGGTAAACGCGCCATCCTCCCACATGGGCATGCGGCCTTTTTATACGCATCCGGGGGATTTCCCGCTTATGGCGACCTCATTCCTGCTGTACGCCCTGTTCTGCTGGCGGGATTTCCGGAGGAATCCCCTCTTTATCTGTACGCTGGCAACCGGCCTGATTCTGCCTTTTTTTTACGTGAACGGAGACGTCAATGACCTGCTTTGCAAAGGAAGCGTTCCGGTCATGGCCTGCCTGCTTGCCTTTCTGGCTTCCTCCTGGACGCGGCATCCCGGTTTCCGCGTCTGGATATGGCTTCTGCTGGCGTTCGGAATGGCGCCCCGGTTCAACATTCCCTATTATTGCTGTTCTTCCAGCGCCCTCCAGGCGTTTCTGGCGCCTCCGGCTTCGGAAACAGAGCCTTCTTCCTTCGTCAGCCGGGAGTGGAAGCTGCTCTTCTATGCTCCCCAGGCGCGCCGTCAGGATGAATGGGGCCGCACCATGCACCACCCCGGACACCGGTGGTATCCCTACTATTCCGGCATGCCCCAGCCATGGCTGCGTTGCATTTACCGTTTTTAGAAGAGTAACACTTCATGATGCCGAATGAGGGCGGCAAAATCGGGCAACTTGCCCGTGTGCAGGTATTAAATTTGACCTCCGATGTCTCTAAACTTTTCAATGAAAGCGACGATTTTTTGAAAGACGCTTTGTTTCTTCGTTAGATATTGAGGGTTTAACGGACTCATCTTCGGCAGAATAGCATTGAGGTCGGCGCCGTTCTCGCTGGCGTACTTCCGTTTCAAAGATATTTGAATATATCGCTTTGCGGCTTCCTCGTTCAGTTTCTCTTCCGTAATCAGAGCATCAGCTTCCTTTTTCTGTTTCTCCTGGGCATAAGTAAAGAAAGCGGCAATAATATCAGTCTTATCTCGCATCGATTCCAAATCTGTTTCATTGATAAAATCAACAATGAGACTCTCTTTTGCCCTGTTCCCGATGCTCGCTCTGATAACACGGCGCACCTCATCTACCAATGCAGGCTTGTCCTTCGTTTTCCTGTTGTGTTCGAAAATCAGTTCGAGGATATAGTCGAGATCTATTTCCTGAGATTTAAGCAGATCAATTTCAAAGACCACATCATCCCAGTCTATTTTTGAATCTTCCGGAGCTTTACCGTTCCTCTCACGTCTGAACCAGTCCCGAATATCATTGTACGCCGAACGATAATCCTGTACGGTTCGCTCTTTCAGTACATCAATGCCCTGCATGGCTGCAATATCTTCATCAGTCAAGAAGTTGGCATTCTTAAACGCTTCAAGAGCCGCACTATCCGCTTTGTCTATTTTTTGCAGGGCTTTGAGCTGCGTAAACTCATCGTAGTTTTGTAAAATATTTTCTATCCGCAAATATTCTCCGAACAGCTTAACAAAGGATTTTTTATCTGCTTCCGTCACTATCCCATCGGGGGCAGGGAATTTTTCTTTCAGTTCCCTGACAACTTCCACATACCCTTTTCTCACCTCGCCGGTGGCAATATCTTTAAATCCTTCAAGATATTCCTTGTAGCTCTTTTCAAGTACTATATTCCTTGTGTTCTTATCTCCGAACAAAGTGATCGCATCTATTGTAGATTGTTCCAAATCCCTGAATGTGACGATATTGCCGAAAGTCTTGGTCGCGTCATAGATGCGATTGGTACGTGAAAACGCCTGCATCAGACCGTGATAACGCAGATTCTTGTCTACAAACAGCGTGTTCAAAGCAGGAGCATCAAAACCGGTAAGGAACATACCGACCACAATGAGCAAATCAACCTCCTGGTTTTTTACTCTTTTGGCCAAATCGCGATAATAGTTTTGGAACTCTTTACTATCCACTCCGAAGTTCGTTTTAAACATCACGTTGTAATCGCCAATCGCTTTTGCCAAAAACTCTTTGGCGCTGCTGTCCATTGCCGAAGGGTCAAAATTTTCATCTTTGATATCGCCCTTAGCGCTTTGTTCTTCATTCGGGGCGAAAGAAAATATGGTGGCAATTTTCAGGGGCCTGTCACTTTCTTTCTGCAGATTGTTCAATTCCTGATAATACAGTTTGGCAGCCTCAACGCTGTTTACTGCGAACATGGCATTAAAGCCCTTGTTATTCCCTTGCGTTCTATGGGTTTTTATCCTGAAATTCTGCAGGATGTATTGAGAAATCCCTTTGATCCGGTCTGGATGAAGCAAAAGCTTTTGATTTTCTGCCGCATTCAACTTGATTTCATCTTTTTCAGTTTCCAAATTCTTAAACCGTGGACGAACATCGTTATAGTCCACTTTGAACTTCAAAACCTTTTCATCACGTATGGCGTCTGTGATGACATACGAATGCAGCTCACGGCCGAACACACTGGCCGTAGTCTCCGCCCCCAAAGCATTCTCAGGAAAGATAGGGGTACCCGTAAAGCCAAATTGGTAATATCTCTTGAATCTCTTTTTCAGATTCTTCTGCGCTTCTCCGAATTGGGAACGGTGGCACTCATCGAAGATAAATACAACCTGTTTTTGATAAACGGGCAAGTCGCTTTCGCTCTTCATGAGGTTGTTCAGCTTCTGAATGGTCGTAACGATAATCTTGTCGTCATTCTTCTCTATGTTCCTCTTCAGTCCCGCCGTGCTCTCTGACCCATTGACGCTATCGGGCGAGAAACGTTGATATTCCTTCATCGTCTGATAATCCAAATCCTTGCGGTCAACAACAAAGAACACCTTGTCGATAAAATCAAGTTGTGTGGCAAGCTGTGCGGCCTTAAAACTCGTCAGAGTTTTGCCAGACCCCGTGGTGTGCCAGATGTATCCGCCTCCCTCCGGATTGCTCCATTTCTTAGCCTGATAAGAACTTTTTATCTTCCACAAGATGCGTTCCGTTGCCGCAATCTGGTAGGGTCGCATAATAAGCAGCGTGTTACTGGTATCAAACACCGAATATGTGAAAAGAACCTGCAGCAGCGTATTTTTCTGGAAAAATGTCGCCGTAAAATCCTTTAAGTCTTTAATCAACATATTGTCCGACTTCGCCCAGTTCATCGTAAAGTCAAAACTGTTTTTATCGCGCTTTACGGTATTGGCAAAATAACGGGTGTCCGTACCATTGGAGATGACGAAAACCTGTAAGTATTTATAAAGTGAACTCTCGCTGTTGAAGCTCTCTTTGCTGTAGCGACGCACCTGGTTAAAAGCCTCGCGGATAGCCACACCCCGCTTTTTCAGCTCTACCTGCACCATAGGCAACCCATTTACCAGTATCGTGACATCGTAACGGTTTGCCTGTGCCCCGAACTGATTAATCACCTGCACTTTGTTGCGGGCAATATTCGTCTTGTCTGCCAAGTATATATTCTCAATATGCCCATCATCAAACACAAAGTCATAGATGTAATCACCGTGTATTTTTTTTGTTTTTTCAACAGGGCTGTCGCTCTTCTTGTCCAGATATTCCTCCAGAAAGCGACCCCATTCAGAATCGGTAAAAACGATATTGTTGAATGCCTGCAACTGGTTTCTCGCATTGCAGAGCAGGGCGTCAGGCGTAACAAGGCTGGGAACATATTCGTAACCTTGTGATATCAAGTCTTCTATGAATTCACGTTCCAAAGCCGCCTCTGTCTGATAACCTGCGGGCGGCTCGCTTACCATTGAACTCTTGGTGTAGTTGTCGAGAACGATAAAATTTTGCAATTCTGCAATGGTGCTGTACTGTGTCATGTCGTTCACTATTTATGGTCAACGATTGAGTGGAAGTGATATTGAGGTATTAGAACCTCTTTTACTAAATAAGTTAATACTCTTTTATCCTCTTCTTTAACAATTGAAGATTCCTCTCCACTATGTCTAGAATGGCTATACAGATTGATTCGCCTGCAATATGCCTCACGCGATTCGGCAGGCAAAAGTTCTCCCCAATTTCCATAACCAAGAAATGTAGCAGTTTTTTCTAATATATTACGAAGAAAATTATAATGATATTTTTGGATATCATCTGAGATGATGGCGTTATTCAACTCAGTTAAGAGAGCTAAATGATAGGAAAAAGGAGAATCCTTGGCATCTGTGAGTAAAAAAGTGCCATCATCCAATTTTTCCAGGTGTTTTTTTACACTATGCCTTGGTTTGTAACTATAACGCGAATCTGCAGTGTTAAATGCATTAAATAACACATTATAGAAAAGCGGATTGTGTGTTGTAATAATAAACTTCAAATTTGACTGACTTGATTTTATCAATTCCGCTACGTCTACCGCCAATTCAATCAAGTGATTGTCATCTAACGAACTTACAGGATCGTCTATGAAAAAGTATTCCAAATCATCAAACTTGCTTGTCGGGCGATCTTCCGGCTCCGGAACATTGAGTACTTCGACAACCTCTTTCAGCAGACTATAAAACACGCACCAAATAAAACAACTTTCTTCGCCTCTCGATATTTTGATATTATCAATTCGCACTTCATTGCCGCCTTCTATAGAAAAAGAAACCTCATTATAATCTTCATTGAAACGTGGAGTTAGTTTATCATTGGTATAATGCTGAAACCATGTTATGATATTACTCTCTTGTCCTTCATCTTGAAGCACCCAGTCAGTAAAGGCATTAGGACATATCACCAGCTTCCTGTCTGTATCTTTTTCCAAATCATTATCCCAATAAAACAAATCTTCAGTAAAAGCATTATAATACAATACTTTTACATCAGTATCCCCGTCTTGCGCTTCTTCTTCCTCATGCTTGGGCGACACCAATTCTTTGAATGCGCGAGACAGCCGCGTCTTTCCTGCGCCGTTAAAGGCATAGATAAGCTGAACCTTCTTTTCGCTGTTTTTTAGCTCTTGAGCTATATCTGTCAATGTTTTTCCCATATTCAGGCTGTTGCTTTATTATCGGGAAATGATAATAATTGGTTACGGTAATATTCATACTGTTTTCTACGCAGTTCTATTTCCTTTGGCAAGCCTTCACTGATGGAGGTTGCCAGCATATCGAACTTGTCGAGAATGGAGACAATGCGGCGTTGCTCTTCAATAGGGGGAACAGGTATTTTGATTTTAGCCAAATCACTGGTATTGACACGTCTAACTTTTGTTCCTGTGATAAAACCTCTTTTCTGCTTTTGAAATTGCTCTGTCTGAAAATAATAAGCAACATATTTCGGTTCTAACCTATGAGTGTAAAAGCAGGCATCACTGCTAATGGCAATATCTTCATCACCTAACCATGCAACAGCCTTACATACATCTTCATCATTTTCGCTTGTGGTTGCAATAATCAAGTCCCCATGTTTCGCTTTGCGTGCTTTCTTCGCAAATTCTTGTGAAACAAAGGTTTTTGTTCTATTTGCATATGTACCATAGTGAGTGTAGATCTGACCATAATGGATACAGCCAACCCCTGTTTGAGTGAAGTCTTTCTTCTGCAATCCGCTTCCTCTCGTAAATATACCTACTTCTCCTAATGGCATAATTACTATATTATTTAACGAATTACCCTGCGAACCACCTAATTTATTAAAAGACAATAGCTTATTGCGATAATACTCATACTGCTTCTTTCTCGCTGTAAGTTCCGCTGTAAGTTCCGCTGTAAGTTCCGCTGTAAGTTCCGTGAAATTGTCCAGAATACGGATAATTTCACTCTGCACCTCAAGTGGTGGCACGGGAATAGTAACCTTGTTAAGTACAGCTTGTGTAAGACTTGGAACACCACCTGCGGTATTCAGTTTCTCTAAATGCTCTCTTTTCAGACAATGATAAACATATCTCGGCAAAACCTTGTTTGTATCAATGTCTGTGTAAAAAATCGTGTCCACATTCCAAAATGGAGTTTCAGCATAGTACAGTTTATCAATCGAACCTTTTCTTGGTATCAAAACAGATGGTTTGTCATACGAAAATCTATCAACATAAGCAATGATACCACCAGAACCATACACGGGAATATCTCCGACAGGAAATGTCTTATAGTCACTTCCGTTCTTTATGGTCAAAATGTCCTTTAACGCCTTATCCTCGACACCATCGGGACAGAGTTCTTGAATAAGCTCGTCTAGTCTACTCATTTTATGTCACCTCCCTTTATCGCTGGCTCATTATTCATCCTCCAACTCCTTAATAATCGTGTCAATATCCGCACGCAGCGCATCTATCCTCTTCACCGTTTGCTTTATCTCGGCATTCAGCCTGGCAATATCAATCACCTCGCGCGTATCTTCCGCCTCTACATATGAACTCACAGAGAGGTTATAGCCATTCTCCGCAATCTTGCTGTTATCTACCAATGCCGCAACATATTCCACCGGTTCCTTTCTGGCGAATATATCGACTATTCTTTCTATGTGCTCATCTGTCAGGACATTGTTATTGGTCTGCTTCCTGAAGAAATCTTCTCCGCTGGCATCAATGAATTGCGTCTTCGTATCAGCCTTGTGCCTGGACAGCACGAGGATATTCACGGCGATGCTCGTTCCATAGAAGAGATTGGGAGGCAATGCAATGACCGTTTCCACAAAGTTGCCGTCCACAAGATATTTCCTTATCTTCTGTTCCGCACCGCCACGATAGAAGATACCGGGGAAACAGACAATGGCAGCCCTCCCTCTGGCGGAAAGATAGCTGAGGGCGTGAAGCACAAAAGCAAAGTCAGCTTTTGACTTTGGCGCTAACACCCCTGCCGGGGCAAAGCGGTCGTCATTGATAAGCGTTGGGTCGTCGCTTCCCACCCAATTGACAGAGTATGGAGGATTTGAGACGATGGCGTCAAATGGTTTTTCATCGCCATATTGGGGATTGATCAGCGTATTGCCCAACGCTATGTCGAACTTGTCATAATTGATATTATGCAAGAACATATTCATCCGCGCCAGGTTGTAAGTGGTGTGGTTGATTTCCTGCCCGAAAAAACCCTCTTCGATGAGATGCGCATCAAACTGTTTCTTCGCTTGAAGCAGCAACGAACCCGAACCGCAAGCCGGATCATAAATCTTGTTGACGGAAGCCAATCCCGACATAGCTAATTGCGCTATCAGCTTCGATACATTCTGAGGCGTAAAGAACTCTCCACCGGATTTGCCGGCATTGGCAGCATAATTGGAAATCAGAAACTCGTAGGCATCTCCGAAAAGATCTATCTCATTATCCTCAAAATTACCGAAATCCAGACTTTCCACACCTTTGATGACTGCCGCCAACCGCCTGTTTTTCTCCTCCACGGTGTTGCCCAAACGGTTGCTTGTGGTGTCAAAATCGGCAAATAGTCCCTTTATGTCGTGCTCGGACGGATACCCATTGGCAGAACTCTCTATCGCATCGAAAATAGCTGCCAAGTCCGTGTTCAGATTAGGATTGTTGTTGGCATTCTTTGCTATATTCACAAAGAGCTGAGTAGGATAGATGAAATACCCTTTTGTTCTGGTGGCGTCATCTTTTATCTCAGGGGTGATAACGTCATCCGACATATTCGCATAGTTGACGCTCTCGTCACCGCCTTCAATGAAGTTGGTGAAGTTCTCACTGATAAACCGATAAAAAAGAGCTCCTAAGACAAACTGCTTAAAATCCCAGCCGTCAACGGCGCCACGCACTTCGTTGGCGATTTTCCAAATAGTAGATTGCAATTCATCTCTTTGCTTTATACTGGTCATATTAATTAAATTATTCTTAATTCAGATTACAAAGTTAAAATATCAACACGTCAGGACTTGATAAACCAACAAAAACCATAAGCTGCCATTCCCGGCGCTACGTGTCAAAAATCACTTTTCAACGGATAACCGTTTGAAACCGTTCCGCTTCATCATTCCGCTTTCCTTCGCGTTGCCCGATTTTTGCCACTGTCACTCATTTAGCTTCGCAATACCCCCCATTAAACATTTCAATTCAGCTTCTTCCGGTTTATCCGATTATTCCAGGTTTCTTCAATAATTTTATCAAGAGGTTTTCCATACTTGTCCACTTCACTCTTAGGGAACAGGCTCTTGATCAATTTTCCGGAAACAGGGTCAATGATAAACACGGCGGGAGGTCCAAGAACCACATACGGCGCGCGGGGAGAATCCACACACCCCACGATTTTTGCGGCTTCTTCCGGAACCATTTTAAATTGAAACGTCCCCGGAGAATTGCCCGGCACCTGTTTGGTGTCCACCAGCCAAAATATAAATTTTTTCCCGGCGGCATTTTTGAAATTTGTTTTTTTGATATATTCCCGGGTAAAAATATTGCACTGGGAACACCACGAAGAACCAGTAAGATAAATTACCAGCGGCAGCTTTTTCTTCATAGCTTCATTACGGAGTTTGTCAAAAACGGGACTGCCCGACTTATTAACTTCAGGTATCCTGTCTTTATTGGCAAACCCGAAAATGGGAGGAAGCTGTTGCGCCACGCCGGCCTGTGGGGCAAACAACCCTGAAACCGCAGCGGAACAACACAAAGAAAGAAAAAATCTCATACGTGTTCCTACTATAAACACTATCCTGGAAGAGTCAAACAGCAAGCATTCCCCGGTTTCCAAGTAAAAAAGAAATGCCTTTTACACGGTCCATAGCAGGGCTATTCACTTGCCAAGTCCGGATGAAGCTGTAAAAATCCGCGCCATGAGAAAACTCCTGATCCGCTCCTGTCTGATTGCCGGGCTGGCTTGGACTTCTTCCTGCGCCTCCAACAAGGAAACGGCACCTCAGGACCCCGCCCCAGTTCCTGCCGTTCAGCCGGAACAAACCGCTTCAGCTAACCAGCCCGCACCCTGGGCGCCCGCTCCGGCGCAACAGGAGATTCTTCCAGAGGATGAGAATGAAGAATCCGCACCGGGGCCGGCTGTCTTGCCGGGCGATTTCCGCCCCGGACTGCGCACCCCCCGGCTGCCGGAAACCCTGCTGTACGATCTGGACGGCAAGTTGATTACCCCTTCCGCCCCATAATCTTTTCCCACCACCATGACTGCGACCATTCCCAAGGGTTTCCACCCCGAACCTTTTTCCTACCACCAGGAGCTTGAACTGGATATTGACGCCCTTTCCAATGCAGGCGACGGCATTGGCCGCGTGGACGGATGGGTGGTTTTTGTCCCCTTCGCCCTGCCGGGAGACCGTGTAAAGGCGCGCGTCTGGCGTAATGACAGGAATTATTCCTCCGCCGATCTGGTGGAAGTAATTAACCCCAGCCCGGACCGCGTGGAACCGGGCTGCCGCCTGTTCGGAACCTGCGGGGGATGCCAGTACCAGCATTTTTCCTATGACCGCCAGCTTCTCTGGAAGACCCGGCAGGTAGCGGATCTGCTCCGCTTGTAAGCCGGTGAAAGCCAGCCCGCTTTCCTCCGTCTGTAAAGCAAACGGGCCTTCCATGGTTACGTTGGC
>ERZ780157.1310-NODE-1310-length-27618-cov-3.126220_pt1 | contig 27618 bp, 23 predicted proteins | sample MGYA00511169_ERZ780157 | MGnify/ENA primary metagenome ERZ780157 (study PRJEB29588, sample SAMEA1965149) | human gut metagenome | biome: human gut; feature: human-associated habitat; material: faeces | place: Denmark | collected 2008/2010 ... | reverse complement strand
AAGCCTGCGTCGGTGGAACCCCAACCGAACAGGTTTACCTTGGTAAGGTCGGCTTTGGGTAGGTAGTTGTCCTTGTTTGCCAACAGCACCATGCTTTCCTCGGCAGCGGAGATGACAACCTCGTCGGCAAAGGTCAATGCGTCGGTGTTTTCGTTGTTTCCCGTATCGACGTTGTCTCCTGCCAAATGTCTGTTGATAAACAATGCGTAACGATCCAACAGCACGTTTGCCGTAATCATCACAGCAACCAACAACAACGCAACTATTGACAACACAATGGTTTTTACAAGTTGTTTGCTTTTCATTGCTAACTCCTTATAGTTTATTTTTGACTGCGTAACACTACGACGGGAAGGGCAACAATCGCACGTTCCGCTGCCGTAGGCTGTCATTGACGAAGTAATTGTAACAAAATTTTCGCAAATAGACAATAGACGGCTTGAACATTGGTACTATTTTAGACAATAACGAAAAAAAGTATATCCTTACATACGCAAAATATGGTAATATAATATTGATTAAAGTAGTAAAACTTGGCTTACTATACTCATAGACCGACATTAAATACAGTCAAAATTCGAGTATATGCGTTAAACGACAACACATCAATTGTTTTTACAGGAGTAGACATGAACAAAAAATCAATCAAAAAAATACTGCTTGTCGCATTGGCGGCAACTATTATTTGTACATTGGTACTTTCCGCATGTACACCTACGTCTTGGAACATATCGGCGGATTCGTCTTCCGCTGTGACGGCGAAGATTGCCAAAACAAGCACGGGCTACTCCCTCAACATCAGCGGCAAAGGAAAAATGAAAGACTTTGAAACGCTTGCCGACGTACCTTGGCGTAATCAAATAAAATTAGTAAATTCCGTTACCGTTACTCCCGGCGTAACGTATATCGGCAAAAACGCCTTTGACGGCGCAAACATCGACTACATCGTGTTGCCGTCCACCGTTACTGCGGTAGGCGCAAACTTTGTCGGCGACAAAACCAAGGTGTTTGCCCACAGCGCCGACGTGCAATGCGGTAGCGACTGCGACTTGTACGTGTACTCGCAAGAAACCATCACAACCAACGACAGATATTGGCAGTCGGACAAAAGTAGCGGCGACATAGTTGCCGACGGCGAAGTACTAGGCGGCACAAGCGGAAAGTACTGGCATTACGGCACAGATGACCAACCGCAAGTATACGCCAAAACAAAGGTGTTGTTTATCGGCAACAGCTTCACCTACCGCAACGGCGAAGTCGAGTTTAGTAGCGGCATACCGGGAATCTTCGACAACATTGCCGAAGACCTTGGATTTGTTACGGAAACCTACTCTATTACGGGACCGGGGTGGTACTTGGATAACCACGCAAAACAGACGGACAAATGCGGCAAGCAAGTAGACAAACTGCTGAAAGCGTGCGACGACTTCGACTACATCGTGTTGCAAGACCAAAGCACGGTTGCATACAAAAACAACGCTCGTTTCAAAAATGGCATAAAAGCATTAAAAGAAAAAATCCAAGCCACGCAAAAGCACGCCAAGATTTACCTGTACGAAACGTGGGGCTCCCCCTTTACCGCCAACGAGGACAGCACAACCATACAGGAAATGGAATTGAAACTGCGTAACGCATACACGTCGGCAGGCGAAGAGTTCGGCTTGCGCGTATCATACGTAGGCAAAGCGTTTACGTCGGCGTACAACAACCACAAGGAAATCTACCTGTGGGCAAGCGACAATCGTCACCAAGGCTACACAGGCGCATACCTCAGCGCATGCGTACACGTAGCCAATATGTTGGGCGGCGACGTACGTAACACAACTTTTGTAGGGGAAGCGCAATACAATGCGCCAAACCTTAGCGAAGAGGTGCTGACCGTACTGCGTAACACCGCATACAATGTGGTAAACGGCACGGACAACGGCGAAGTAACCAATCCGAGCAACCCCGACAACCCATCGCAAGACGACGAAGAACAAAAGCAAATACTAAAAATCGCCTGTTGGGGACGTTTTATGAAGGAAGCAAAGTTTAACGAGCTTGTAGACGACTTCAAACAATACCTTGCGACCAACAATATTACCTACATAGAGATTGTCGGCACTTACTACGAAGGCGCGACAAACTCCGCGCCCTACTACTACATCGCACAATTTGCGGCAAAAGTGTACGCCGACGGCAATCCCGACATTGTGTTGCCTTGCGCAGATGACTTTAACGAAAAACAATCGACGCTTGCCACCGTAAAACGAGTGCCGATCGATGTTTACGGACAGACAGGTCGCAGGGTAGGCGCACTAAACGACGACAAACTGACCGACGCTTTTTTGACCTACGTACAAACCGACTCGGCAAAAGCCATACTTGCAAAAGCCGACTGATTTGCCGTAAACAATCGACAAATTGCCTAAACTACAACAAAACGCAATGCAAAACGGCACATTGTACAACACTACTTTGCGCAAACAATTGCATTTGCGTTTTTTTTGTGGTACAATTGAGTGTGAACAAAATAAAACAAGAGGTAGCGACGATATGATTGACGTAAATCTCATTAGACAAGACGCACAAGCAATCCACGACAGATATTTGAAGCGCGGAAAAGACATAGATTTCACGGAATTTTTGAAGTGGGACGAACAACGCAAAGCCATCATTGCCGAAGTGGAAGCAATGAAGGCGAAACGCAACAAGGTTTCCGCACAAATTCCGCAACTGAAGAAACAAGGCGTTGACGTTGCCGAAACCATCAAGGAAATGAAGGTGCTCGGCGACACCATTGCCGCAAAAGACGCCGAGCTTAATACCGTAAACGACAAAATTCGCGACTTTTTGCTTCGGTTGCCTAACCTTCCCGACGAAGACTTGCTTGCAGGCGGAAAGGAAAACAACCGTCCTATCCGCACCTTCGGCACCAAGCCGCAATACGACTTTACACCCAAGGATCACGTGGAACTCGCCAAGAGTTTGGGACTAATCGACTACGAACGCGGCGTAAAACTTGCAGGTAACGGCAGTTGGATTTACACGGGACTCGGAGCGCGTTTGGAGTGGGCACTACTCAACTACTTTATCGACAGTCACCTTGCCAAAGGCTACACATTTATGTTGCCGCCATACATGCTCAACTACGAATGCGGACTTACGGCAGGACAATTCCCCAAGTTCGAGGACGACGTCTACCAAATTGCCAACGGCGAAGGTCGCAAGTTTATGTTGCCTACGGCAGAAACCGCCCTTGTCAACCTTTTCCGCGACGAGATACTGGACGAAAAGGACTTGCCCAAAAAGTACTTCGGTTACAGCGCATGCTTCCGTAGAGAAGCAGGCAGCTACCGCGCCGAGGAACGCGGCATGATTCGCGGACACCAATTCAACAAGGTGGAGTTGTTCCAATACACCACGCCCGACCACAGCGACGAAGCTTTTGAAGAAATGGTAAACATGGCTTGCGGACTGGTGGAAGGATTGGGACTGCATTACCAACTGAGCAAACTTGCGGCGGGTGACTGCAGCGACAGTATGGCACGCACATACGACATCGAAATATACATACCTTCGATGAATATCTACAAGGAAGTTTCCTCCGCAAGCAACGCACGCGACTACCAAGCTCGCCGCGGCAACATGCGCTACCGTCGCGCCGACGGCAAGTTGGACTTTGTACACACACTCAACGCAAGCGGACTTGCGACAAGCCGTGTGTTCCCTGCCATCCTCGAACAAAACCAAAACGCCGACGGCAGCGTAACCATCCCCGAAACGTTGCGTAAGTACATGGGCGGCATGGAAAAGTTGGAGCCATTGAAGTAACCGCATGCGACCGTGTTTGTCAAACAAGTCAAACAAACTGCAAAATGTCGATAAAAATGCAATACGTGTTGTGATTTTGCCGACAGTTTACTTTGGACAATAAAAAAATAAAAAAGGATAATGGGCGTAGACAATACAAGCAAATCAACGTTTGTTTTGACATCTACGCCCGATTTTTTACCATGAACAATACGATAAAATGCTCCTCTCAAGTGCGTTCGAGGCTGATTACCGCAATAGTAGTAATCCTCATCTTCGTCGTATCTTTTGTAATAGGCGCAGTAAGCATAATTCGCATAGGAAACACAACCTTGGACGGTAATGTCACCGAGGTTACGGGTGTTTTGACAAAATACGACAAAGAGGAAAACGATTTCGTCATACGAATAAACGACGTAGACGGAACGTACAACGCCTCTCCGCTAATCAACGCATTGAAGGACAAACTCGGTAGTGACGTCGCCGCAGAGGAATATGCGGAAAACTTGGCGGGCAAACTAATAACGTTTTACATACCTCAACACCCGTCATCAACAAACAACGTGTGGATACTCGGACTAAAAGTAGACGAAGATATCGCAATCGACTACACCACACTGATACCGAAGTTGCAACAAACCAACAAAACGACGACAACTGCACTTGTCGTTTGTGCAGTTGTCTTTGCTGTTGTCGCATGCGCACTAATCATTGCGTATACACGTCAGAGCCCTCAAAAAACCTATGTTTTGTCAGAAAAATTTGCCGAATTTTTGGCAAATCAACAGCCGACTTATGCAAACAAAAACAAGACAATGCCCGTCATACTCATTGTAGAGGGAGTAGTATTTTTGTTGAGTGTCTTGGCATGTGTAATTTGCGAAAATTTTGTTAGCGAAAAGGTTTCCGACATAATGTACACTGTCTCGGGGATTTATATGCTTGCCGTTGTCGCTTCGGCAATAGTCATGTATGTAATACTTAAAAACAAAACCCGTCAAATGTACAAAGATAATTACCCGTTTGACTCCACCGATTTTTGTCTGTTGCCCGTCGGCAAAAAGATGAAGAAGGAATTCATTGAACACATGAAGGCATTCCGCGCGACGAACCCCGACTTGTACACCGACGGCGGAAACCTTTACGATCTACTGTTTACCGACCATGGTGTGGAAGTTTACTCGATTGACGAAGAAAATGAATCGGAAGATTTTGACCAAGACGACGAACAGCCCTTTTTCGACAACAAAAATTCGGACGAAGAATATCACGCAAAAAATATCACTTACGGACGTACGCCCGAATTAACGCTTACATACGACCAATTGAACTTCGAAGCCTTGCCCTACTTCAATGTAGCAAACAAGCCGATTGTGGTTGTAATCAAAAGCAGACTCGATCCCAATACCGTAAGTTTGCCCGACGACTTCCAAAACGACATTCACTTGCACCTTGACGGTGACCTGCTTAGCACACTTTCAACATACAATGTGCGTGTGGAGCGTTTGGAACTGATACTCGGCGACCTACCCACGCTACTGACCCAAAACGCCCACACGCGCATGAAGTTTACCAAAATACCCGACGAAAAAGAAAAGAACAACTAATATTCGTTTTATTTACATTCCTTACTGCGTACGCACGTCATCGCACGTTTGGTCTGCAAGTATATTTTTTGCCATATGCGTCAACACTCCCCAAAAGAGGTGACACATATGGCATTTTTCAATTACTTACATTCAAACATCAAGTGGCAATTCCGTCAAAACTCATTCGACAAACTCAACTGCCACCGCACCGACAAGGAAGCGCTACTGCACCAACTGCACAACCTCGGCGACAAGTACTACCCTGACAAACGCAAAGTGGACGTACTGACAACGGAGTTTTGCCTAAACAAGATTGCGCTGTCCCACGCCGAAACCGTCGGACAAAAACTACTGCAACAACGCTTTACCGAGCAATGGACAAAGTTTTGCTTGCTGAAACGATTGTTTGCACGCCAATACATGTACTTTCCTGCCGACGGCAACGGCACGCGCGTGGAACAAATTGCCGAGCTTATTGCAAGGTGTAGCGGCTTTTGTTTGTCCGACAACGAACTTGCCGAAATACTGCGTGAGGCATGCGTTGCAACCGACCTAACCCCACGCGAGAAGCAGTACCTACCCGAAGTACTAGACTTGTACAAAATAAACACATATTGTGCCTTGTATGCCGCAAAGAGGGACGTTGAAACGGCAAAAGTGTTGCAACCGACCCTACTAAACTACGACTACCAACCCAACACTCGCTACCGCCAATCGGTGTATCGTTGCGGCAAGTTGTCCGCCATGCTCAATTGCCTTGGCAACAGTGCGCTAAGCTACGGACAAACCGACCTCGACTACCGCCAAAACGTGTACGTCTACGCCAACGGGCGCAACGTTTTCGACACCTTTACGGCGTGCAAATTCGGGCAAAACACAGCCGAGTTCTGTGCCGAAAGCAAAAGCACCAAGGTGACGATGCAATACTTTCTTGCCGACTTTTGCCAAACGAAACGCTTTACGCTGACCAACAACGGCAAAGCCAAACGCAGATTTGTCGTGGACATTGTCGTGCGTGACAAGGGCGAAAAGCTGTTTGTCGGCGACTGCCACACAGTGTGTGACAACGACGTGTATATCGCAACCTGCCCCATTGTCGACAACGACAAGATTGCTTGCACTGCGGAAAACGACACGCTTAGCTTTACCTTTGACGTGCCATCGCAACAAACCGTGCGATTTGATATAGTGACCGTAGTCAGCCACAACGCCGAGATTTTGGCACGAGAAATCGCCTCGCTGTCGGAGTTCGGGCGGACGAGATGCCCCTACATCGAGGACAAACCCTCGGTGGAAGTGACAAGCGAAAGCGCAATCGACAACCTCACCTCGTACAGCAACCAAGCACGATTGCCAAGCGAAACCCCCTCCACCAAAGCCGACTACACCTACCGACTTGGCAACGCCGACGTGGGCACATTTGTGGACAACGACGGCAACGCCACCACACTGCTAAACGGGTTTGTGTTTGGCAAGGGAGAACTTGTGTACGCAGTAAGCGGCGGCAAGCTGACAAGGCTAAACTGCGGCAACTTTTGCGTAGACGGGCAAACCCTGCGCTACGAAACGTCGGAAAGCTGTTGCACGGTAACCCACGACAACTGCAAACACATTGCCGTCAACTACGCCAAACCTACGCGAACGCTGTTTTACTTTCCGCTGGAACAATGTGGAAATGTAACAAAAACAACAAACGGTTTCACTTTTTGCGGTACGACTCGCCGGTTTGAATTGCATTGCGTAGGGCAGATAGAAAGCTACACCACCGACGCATTGGAGTGCAATCCCACGCGGCTACGCTACAAGTTGTCCGACAACATCAAACGCGGCACATGCCTTGCAATTTGCTTCAAGCCGACTACCGCCGTGGAAGTGACGCTTGTCAACGCCAACCACACGCCGCAACCGTCGCCGCTGTTGAGGGAAAGTTTGCTTTCTACCTACCTCAACTACGTCAACGGCAAAAACGTCTTCGGCTACACCAACCACCTAGTAAAACCCGACCCGTTGACCCTTGCGGCAATATGCTACACCAACCCTCGCTTTGTGAGGGAGTACCTACAAGCGGCAAACAACCCCGACTTTTGCCCCGCCTACTACGCCGCCGACGGCAGTTTGCAACACTGCAACGACAGATTGCTCACCGCCTTTGCTACCGTCTACTACGCCAACCTTGTTGCCGACGGCGACTACCCTGACAACACAACAATAGAGGATTGCCAAAAGGTGTTGCTTAGCGACGGCTTTAGCGGCAAGCAATTGTGCGTAAAAGCGTTGGCGCTGAAAAAGGCGGCGGCGATAAAAGGCTTCGACAAGGTGCGTTGCATGATAGAATACGCCAACGTCAAACGTCTGATAAGCGGCGACAGCACGCTGTACCCGTATGCGCAAGCCATCGGAGCGTTGCCCATGACCAACCCGTCCAAGCAACGTCTACGCGACTTGTGCCGCAAGTACAACATACCGCAAGCTTGGTACTACGTGTCGCAAGTGGAAAACTTGTACGGCATGAATTACTCCCTAGGTAAGCTGTCCTTTTGCCCATCCGTTGCCGCGGACAACATCCTCGAACAACTTGCAGTCACCGTCGACGGCAAGCACATAAATACCACTTTCGCACGTTCAAGTGTGCAAAGTATGACATTAAACGGCGTTACTCACTTCCAACCGTTTTGTCCGTCGGCACTGCCAAATACCGACAACACGTTGGTAGTGACGTATTAGCGATGGCATTTGGCAACGGCAAATTTCTCCGTTACATGGTTTCCGCCTACCGTCTAACACCGCACCAAACGGCAACGACACCCCACCAAAACACACCGAGCAACACTTTTTACAGTCTTCAAACACGCAAAAAAAAGACGATTACAAGCGGAAAAATCCGTTTGCGACCGTCTTTCTTTTTGCAATATTCCGCTTGTAACGATGTTGCCGAGCGAGCTATTTTGTATGCTTGCCGCAACAATATCAATTACTAATCGGTCAATTGCCGCCGATTTCTTCGTTGTTCAATTGTCCAAAATCACAACACATTTTGCGACAATGTCGAATCCCTCACATGCGCATATGCACACGTTTCAAACGATTTGCTACCGCTACAATGCGGCTTGTCACACAATATGTCTAAGGTTTGGCATCATCAAATGAGGCACGTAGCGAAGCAACTCTTCCACCACCGTAAGTTGCGCGGTTACTTGTTTGTAGTCGCCTTGTTTGACGTATGCTTCCGCTTCGGCAAACCGAAGGTTTATTTCGTACACGTCAATGTGAGGCAACAACAACTCGCTCGTTTCGCGAAGTTTCACCCACTCTTTACGGAAGTCGTCGTATTGCTCCACCGTCAGCGTTTTGTCGTCCGACAAGGCAATTACCATAAGGCATTTGTCGTGCATTTCATCGTAGGCGTTTGTCAGTAGCACTACTTCCACAATGCCGCAAGTCAGCACCAATACAAGTGCCACAAGTCCTGCAACTATGTTTCCGTTCATCTTGCTACCTCCGCATCGAAAAACTGCACCGAACCTTTCTTAGTCTGTAGTGTGGCGCGATTGTTTTCGTCAATTGCAAGCAAAAGCACATCTTTGCTTTTCACTTTGCGAGCGGCTAGCAACGGCACTATCTTTTCCTTAGTGAAGCCGTTGTTTTGCATATCGTCGTCACACCATTGCCCCTCGGTGATGATGGGTACAGGCAACGTTTGTTGCATGTCCGACATTTGTTTGTTTGGCACGATTGTCAGTTGTCCGTTGGTTTCCATGATACCGTATCGCACCTCTTCAAGCGAAAAGTACTCCACGGAGCGCATTGCCTGCAACAAGTCGTTAACGTGCATGTTAAGTTTGGCAAGCGCTTTCGCGTCAATGCCCTGCGAGTCGATCACCATGACGGGTTTACCGCTGATGAGGCTCTGTACGGCATTGCTTTTGGCAAGCAAGAGGATTGTTTGGTGTATCACAAACATGGTAAGTATCGCCACCACGCCAAACGTAATTGGGATGGATCTATCCGCCATAGGTATACAGGCGAGTTCCGATATTACCAGCGTAATCACCAACTCGAACGGTTCCATTTCGCCGATTTGTCGTTTGCCCATCAGTCGAAAGACAAACAACAACACGGCAAACAGTATCAATGCCCTAATGAAGATTATCAGCATACCTACATTGTGTGCTTATTGCTACGACTTATACGCGGCGGACAAAATTTGTGCGTAATACAGTTGCTTTTTGTTTGCAAGCAATGTATAATGATTGAAGCAAAAAGTGATTGTATGCGTAAAGTGCCTCGTTTTTGGGACAAAAACGTCGACGAAGGGACTCATCCGTCCTGCGGTGTACAATACTGTCCGTTGCATTGGTTACCTTTGTCGGCTCATTTGCCTTGCTCGGTAACGGCTAGTCGCGGTACGCCTCGACTGACGTAATCGACACATCGGTTGCTTTTGTTGTGAATACATTTCACTCGGACTGCTTTTGCAAATTTCGCAAAAGGAGTTTTTTTTATGAACAAAACACTGAAACTTACATCCGTTGCCATGCTTACGGCACTTGCCGTGCTGGCAAACCTGTTTACCATTCCGCTGACACCAAATTTCAGCCGAGTGATTTCCTTTACAATCGTAGTTACGTTTGTAGCAGGTATATATCTCGGTCCGATAAGCGGACTGACTGTCGGCTTCCTCGGCGACTTGATTGCGCACTTCATCAACCCAATGGGCGGCATGGGCTACAATTGGTTTATCGGGTTGTCGTGCGCACTGACGGGACTGATTGCAGGGCTTGTATTCAAGCTGAAGTTGCACCGCTTGATAAAGCTGGTAATCGCCCTAGTGCTGTCCTTTATGATTTGCACAACGCTACTCAACAATTTCGGGTTGTGGCTGCAAATAATCGTCGGCGTAAAGCCGTCGCCAAGCGGACTGATACAGTTTTTTACCATGGACAAGACGGACATCCGCAAGACGTTTTGGGCATTTACCACAGCGCGCACGCCCGTTGCGCTACTTAACGTGGCAATCAACGGCGTTATACTTGCCGTGATTACCCAAAGCAAAATTTTGGACAAACTCATCGCCAAACTTTCGCAAAAAGGCAATCCGACGGACAAACAAACGGAAACGCCTAACGAAGAAGAAACTACAAACGACGAGTTGATGACAAAGCAAACGTCGACAGAAACAAACACCGACAACAAGTGACAACGCATTGTCGACGCGTGCGTCCCGATGTTGTCGGCAAAAATGAGTTTTAGCACTTGTAAAACTAAATATAAAAAGACCTAAACAGCATATCGTGTTGCAAAAAATTAAGGGTTAATTTAGCCCTCCCGGTGTGTTTTTTTGATGACGTGAGATAGGTTGTCCAACCTTGGTGAGAGGGCGACAAAGACTGTTTTTCAAGCAATGTTTGGCAGTACTCTGCCGCGCACAAGGAGCTGGAAACAACGTGACAATCCTGCCCGACAACGGCTTGTATTTGCTCTGCAAACCAATCGAAGTGCGTACAGCCAAGCACCACCACGTCGCTGTCGGTACGCTTAACGTCTGCTAGCGCATCGGCAATTTCATCCGTCGCCGAGGTCGGCTCGACAAAGCTTTCGGCAAGGGTAACGAGATTCGGGCAAGCCACCGAGTGCGCCGTAATGCCACGCTCGGCAAACGCCCCTACATACACTCCGCATTGCGCAGTAAGTTCGGTGGACAGCACAGTGACGTGTTTTGTATTTGTCTGCAGTGCGACTTGCGCCACGGTAGGCGCAATTACGTCCACAACGGGGAAGTCAAACAACGCACGGCAACCGTCGTCAAACACCGAAGAAGCCGTATTACACGCCAACACGCACAAGCCAACGGAATCGGCAAACGTATCCAATATCTTGCGTACGCGCTCGCGCACTTCAGCTTTGCTTTTGTTGCCGTAGGGGAAGTACTCGCCGTCGGCAAAATACAAGTAGTCGGCATACGGACACAGTCTTTGTAACCCTCGCAACACGTTAAGTCCGCCAACTCCGCTGTCCAACACAAGTACCTGTTTCACACAATTCTCCGCAATAGTGTATGTACGTTTTGCCCACACTATGTTTACGCAACCGCCCACAAAAAGACGCGGTTTTTACATACTTTGCAAAAAGTTTGCGTTTTGGCGCAAACTGTTGTATAATATATGTCGGCAACAAAAACACAAACAAATACAACACGTTGCCAACAGCACTATGTTAAAGAAATTTTTTACGTCGCCAAGATCCATACCTATTTGGTTTTTGGCGGTAATACTAGTCGGTAGCGCACTGCTATCCTTACCGATAAGCTCCGTAGCTTCGCCGCCAAAGTACATCGACGCACTGTTCACATCGGTTTCCGCAGTATGCGTAACGGGTTTGATAACCGTAGACACGGCAACGCAATGGAGTTTGTTCGGGCAAATAGTAATACTTTTGCTACTCCAAATCGGTGGTATGGGCGTAGTAACCATTGCAATGGTTTTTCACCTTATATTTCACCAACGCATCGGCTTAGGGCAACGCAACCTCATGCAGGAGTCAATCTCGGCACACGAACTCGGCGGCATAGTACGCTTTACTCGATTTATCATCGTGGGCATACTTACCGTAGAACTTGTCGGGGCCATTGCCATGTGTCCGATATTTATTGCCGACTTCGGCTGGGGAGAAGGCATTTGGAAAGCAATATTCCACAGTGTTTCGGCATTTTGCAACGCAGGCTTCGACATAATGGGCACTACCGAAGCAAAGTTTGTTTCCCTTACAAGATACGTTGCAAATCCCGTAATAAACATCACCGTTATAATGTTGATTGTGGCAGGCGGATTGGGCTTTCTCACTTGGCAAGACATCGCCAAAAACGGCGTACACGTCAAACGTTACCGCACTCAAAGCAAGTTGATACTTGTTACTACCGCGATACTCATCGTACTACCGGCCGTGTACTTCTTTTTTGCCGACTTTGGCAATATGCCTTTCGGACAACGACTGCTTGCGTCGCTGTTTGCGGCAGTTTCACCGCGTACGGCAGGTTTTAGCACTACGGACTACAACAACATGAGCGAGGTAGGCATTGCCCTTACCGACATTTTGATGCTCATCGGCGGCAGTCCCGGCTCCACCGCAGGCGGAATGAAAACAACTACCGCGGCACTACTGATGCTTACGGTTGCTTCCGTTCTCAGAAAAAAGGAAGAAGTTTCGACCTCGGCAAGACGTTTCGACGATTTCGCCATAAAATCCGCAATCACATTGCTTGTAATCTACTTTACCACGTTTTTTGTCGGTGGCGCGGCAATATCCCTAATAGAAAATTTGCCGCTGACAAAATGCTTGTTTGAGGCTGCTTCGGCACTAGGTACGGTAGGTTTGACCATGGGCATCACACCCACTTTGGGCATAGCGTCAAAAATCATACTGATGGCAATGATGTTTGCAGGGCGCATAGGGGCGTTGACGTTATTTTACGCCGCATTGCAACCCGACAACGGCAACTACCGACTTCCGCAAGAGAAAATCACGGTGGGATAGCCGCACCGCCACCATACCAACAAGGAGCTAACAATGAAATCCATACTTTTGATAGGCTTGGGACGTTTCGGCGAGCAAATTGCCGAGGTGCTGTACAAAATGAACAAGGACGTCCTTGCAATAGACAAAAACGAAGCTAACGTCAACCAAATATTGGAGTTTGCCACCGACGCCAAAATCGGCGACTCCACAAACGAAAACTTTATGAAAAGCTTGGGCGTGTCCAACTTCGACGTGTGTATCGTCGCAATAGGAAGCGACTTCCAAAGCTCGTTGGAAACCACATCCATGCTGAAAGAGTACGGCGCAAAAAAGGTTGTTGCGCGCGCCTCGACGGACAGACAAGCAAAACTGCTGCTCAAAATCGGCGCCGACGAAATCGTCTACCCCGAAAAACAACTCGGCACATGGACGGCGATACGGTACAGCTCGGACAATATGTTTGACTACATCGAGCTAGACCACGAATACTCCATTTGCGAAGTTGCCGTACCGCACGAAATCGTAGGCAAAACCGTTCAACAAAGCAACCTACGCCAAAAGTACGGCATAAACATACTTGCCTTCAAACAAAACGGCGTAATGAACCCGATGGTTGCGCCGGACAATGTATTTACGGAGCAAACGCGACTGCTAGTGCTTGGCAGATACAAGGACATTGCACGCTGTTTCAAGCTGTAACGTTAGCAAGTGTTTTGCCGATACTTCTAGCGTTTAAGAGTGTTTGCACGCTTCCCAAACGCTTGACGACAGCAACAAAAACACCCACCGACATATATGAAAAATGCTTACAGACCACAGGGTTTGTAAGCATTTTTTTAATACGCATATATTTTTTTGATACCTTTACAAAACATTTCCGCACTTACCGTAGCAAGACTTGCAATATTTTGCACGCTAAAACTCGGTGCAACACGCAATTTTCCAAACGCATATTGTTGCTATTTCCAATAGTTACTGACTGCAATCCAAATATCGGAGTAATTGTTTAAGCCGTTGTATGCGGCAGTAGGCGTCAAACCTTTGCCGTGAAGGTTGTGATTGTATCCACTGTCGGCAGGGGTGTAGTACTTGTCGACGGTGTAGTACACTGCCCAAGGGACGGAAACGGACGTGTAGGAGCTACCCTCGCGCACGGTCACTTGTTGCGTGTATTTATCCAACGTCTTGATGGTTTGCGCAATGCCCTTGCCGTAGGTTTTTGTACCCATTTGCACAGCCACGCCGTAGTCGGTCAGCGCACCCGTCACAAGCTCGCTTGCCGAAGCGGAGTTGCCGTCGGTAAGCACAACTATGTTGCATTTGCTCTTGCCGAGTTGCACGTCGAAGTAATCTTCGTAGTGCGTCTTGGTAAAGCTGTCGTAGTAGCCTCCGCCGAGAAGCGAAGAGGGGTTGTAGTTGCTGTAGTAGGAGGACTTGCCGCCGTTTTTGTTCACAAGCGTGGTCATCAAATATTCGCCGTTTTTCGTCACGTTGTTTAGCTCGGCAAAGTTGTAGGTCAGCCGTCCTGCAAGGTTGGTTGCGTACACCACGTTGCCGCCGGGGTTGCCCTTCAAATCCAACACCAGTTTACTGCAACCGCTTTGCTTAAACAAGCGCATTACCTCTTCAAACTCGCTGTCGACGTTGTCGGAAGAGTCGCCGCTAAACTCGGTAAGGCGCACGTAACCCACGCCCTCGGGCAACAAATTGAGGTTGCGATACTCGTAGGTGGACACCTTACTGCGGTAGTCGTAGGCTTTTTCGCCATAGGCGTTGCGCGGACTGAGGTCGAAAGTAGTCGTGGAAATATTTTTGTAATCGTTGCCGAAGTAGTACTCGATGTAGTTGTATTGGTTGCCCGTTGTTGCGCTACTCGGCATAACGCCGCGCATTACGTCCACCGCCACGTCCTTGCCGTCACGCAACACATGGAAAGTGCCGCCGCGAAGACAACTCATAATTTCCTCGATTTGTGCCGTCGTGTAGTCGGCAAGCACAATGTCGTTGCCGTTTTCCAACGCTTTGCCCATTGCCGTTTGCGTGCCGATGCTGTCCTCGGTGTAGGCGTCCGCCGCACTGTTTACGGTAATTGCATACACAAGGTCGTCGCTTTCCAAACGTCCGTAGCTTGCGCCGTCGGTAACCACCGTGGAAACATACAAACCCAAGCCTTCTACCGTACTAAACTGAATACCGAACATCCCGTCGAAGGGCGAAGACACCACCGACGAACTTGCGCCGTACAAGTAGGTGTAGTATTGTTCTGGGGACATCAGACGACAAAATTTGTCGCCGAGCGTTTGCAACAACGCCGTGCCTGCCGCCGCAACAGCCGCATTACGCACCGATTGATCCCAATTGCCGTTGTTGTCCACGTACTGCGACTTGTCCGTCACGTACAGTTGGTTATCTATGACTTTCAGCACCTCTTCCAAAATCTTGGTTTCGTCGGTTGTTGCCGAACTACCTCCGCTAGGGCGAAACAGCGAGCAAAGCACCCATCCCATGACAAGGCTAAGCACCACCGTCAAACAAATCAAGGCAATCAGCCAACCCTTTTTGTTGCGAGGAGATTGCTCCACCTTGACGTCGTAGCTGTTCCAATTGTTAAACTGTTGGGAGTTTTGCCGAGTGTTTTGCTCATGTTGCTGTCTGTCTTGCTGCTCTACGCGGTCGTATTCCTCGTCAAAAAAATCTTTATTGTCCATATTATTACCTCAAAAATTTGAGTTTTGTGTTGCGGAATTTAGCATACGTATGTAAAATTTGCTTACATAGTTCTGTTTTGCAGTGTGTCACGCTGTTGTCGGCGTAACTACAAATTGCACCGTACTCGGCAAACACACCACACGTACGCAAGCCTAGTTACAACTTGTGATTAGCCAACCACGGCAATTGTTCGACCACCGCTTGCGCACCTTCGGCGTTGCCTTCGTACACGCATTTGCCGCCGTCCAACACCGCCGTTTTGCCGACAAGAAGTCGACTGTCGGATGTACACACGACCTTTGTCGCATCGGGAAACAAACCTAAAACTTGTTGCACGTCGTAGCTGTCAAAGTCCGTTTGCGCACTCTTTCCGTAAGCAAAAAAGTCGTCAAACAACACTATTTTGCGTTGCACGGTAAGTCCGCGCGCCAATACCACAAGACGAATTTGTTCTTCCGTCAGCTTGCTTACCTTCACTTTGGCTAGATCCGCCGCACCCACGGAGCGCAACGCTTGGTCAACTATCTTGCCACGTTCGGCGCGAGCAACCTTGCGCACGACAAGCGGATACTCGACGTTGTCGGCGACGGTTTTGTGCTTAAACAGCGGATAGTCGCTCGATAAATAGAGTATGCCCCGCTCGACGGGAGTGATACTGTTTATCGGCAAATCGCCAAGCAAAATATTGCCGCTTTGTGCTTTCATGTCCCCCACAAGCAACCTACACACGGTGCTTTTGCCGCTTTGCTTGTCGGCGCACAGCGTGTTGACTGCTTCGTCAAGCCTAAACGTAGCGCCGCTAAGCACGGGATAGTCGGCATAATGAAATTTGTACGCAACGTCGCAAAACGCAATATCGTTCATGCTTGCAATTCGTCCAAAGTAAGGCTGAACGCCTCGACAAAGTTGTCCATAAAGTAGTCCACTTCGGGACTGTGGAAGTTGACAATATCGTTGTGCAACGTTTCCTTGGCAAGACGGAACTCCGCATTGCCGATGTTGACCTCGTCCACGCACTTGATGTAGGCGGCAATCTTGTCGGCGTACTTGACAAAACGATGTTCGATACTGTCGTTGTCGTTGATTATTGTATCGTAGATTGCTGAAAGGTCGCTTGGAAGGAGGTCCAACAATTGATCGTTGGAGTAGCGTTCCAATGCCTTGTACGCGTCGCGAATCTCGGGATTGAAGTACTTGATAGGAGTAGGCAAATCGCCCGTCAGCACCTCGCTGGTTTCGTGAAACAGCGCCTTGACGGCAATGCTGTTGACATCCAAGTTGCCGCCGAAATACAAGTTGGAAATACTAGCCAAGGCGTGCGCAATTACCGCCACTTGTTGGCTATGCTCCATGATGTTTTCCGTAAAGGTGTTACGCATCAAGCTCCAACGATTGATGTACTTCATACGATTGAGATAAGCAAAAAACTTGTACATAAACACGTCCTTTTGCCGCCGTGCGTAGAGTGTGCGCAATATCAAGCCGCCTCTCGGCACACAAATCGACAAAGAAATATAAATAATTTTTATTATTTTACCACAAAACATACAAAAAGTCGAGTAAAACCGACAAAAGTACTTTCAAAACACGACAAATTGTGCTATACTGTGTAATAGTAAATCTTTAACTCGACGCAACAAAACAACGCACAACGTCGTAGCAAACGGAGGACGAAATGGGCAACAACAACGAGCTTGCTTGTTTTACCGACAGCATCAATACACTGATTGAGGGGCAACTGATAATGGTCAACAAAAACATTGCCTCGGTTTTGCAATGCATTGCGGCAAGTCAAATCCTTTGTAAGTGCCTGACGGAAACGTTGCGACTGACCTCCTACGCTACTGAGTTTAGCCGCGCACGAGTAACTTGGACACGGAGCGACGGCGTAGTGGTATCGCAACTGAAACTGCCGCAAGACCGCAACCGCCTGTTTGCCTTTGTTGTGTGCCTGCTTGCCGAAGTGGACAGCGGACGGCGCAATTTTTTGGAGTTTTTGCGCGAGTTTTACACCGACGAAAACAACAATGCCAGTTACCCGAAATTTGTCAACGAAGTTTTGCGCCCCTTCAAAAACGCCGTGGTAGGCATACTCGGCTCCGTCGACCCCAACAGCCTCAACCCCGAAAAAACCACATATGCGGAAAGGTTTTTCAACGTGGAGCGCATTTACGTGGAGTCCGCCACCATCGTTGCAGTGTTGCAAACCATGTCGGACATCGACACTGCGCTACGCGGAGAAAAGATGTCGCCGCTAGATCGCACCGAGTCGCAACTTGTGCGAGAGTACTTGGCAAATGCGCTGTACACTAAAAATCCGCGCCTAATCACGCTGGCGTGGGTGGCGTACAAAAATACGATAATCAAGTACGACTCCACCACCTACCTCTTGCAAAAGCTTGCCAAAATCATGGCGCCGATACTGTGAACCAATAACATACAACAACGCAAAAGCACCCCGAATGTATTTAGGGGTGCTTTTGTGATCATAACAATGCAATTAAAACTTTATTACTTTTTCGGCTAATCTTGGACCACGCCCAAGATTAGCCGAAATTTTCAACAAACATATAATGTTTTCTCGTATTCAACCGATAAGTCTACAGCACAAAAAGCTTCTTACGCCCCAACATTTGACATAAAATCATTTGACACAGAACAACAAACCAAACGCGAATGACAAAATATTCAAAAGGGCAGTCGATCCAAACACGGACTGACTGCCTTTGTTAGATTTTACGTTTTACACAACCTCAAGTTTACCTACAATTACTTGCGAGGATTTTTGATGTTGGATTGCGCTGTACCAACTTTCGAGCGAGCGATTTATCGCCCGTTTGTAGTTCTTTTCACGACCGACAGGCAACGTCTGAATATCGATATCAACCGTTAAATCCAAAGCGTCGAGATACTCTTTTATTTCTCTTCTACTGCGTCCCATTACCCTTCTATCAGAAACGCTCCTGCCGAGCATTCCCGCATAGAAACGGAAAGCGCGTCTTCCCGAACGCAATAATGTTCCGTTGTGTACGCTTGTATCAGCTTTCCCTGAACGGGCACAACAATCTCCCGTTCGCCCAACAAATTGTGAACAAGCACAAGCTTTTTGTTTTGATAGCTCTTCACATAAATTTGACGCCCGAACTGTTTTCGGTAAAACTCAACCGTATTGTCGATGAGCTCGATATCGCCGTCGCGTACAATATCTTTTACGGAGTCATAGAATTCAAGTCCCTTTATAAGCAGCGATTTCTTTTCTGCCGACATATTCAAAACGTCGCCCGAAAGACAAATTCTCCCGAAGAATGAGGCGCAAAGCGAATAGACAGTGCGCTTATCATCGTCCGTATCTCGCAAAACAACCCAAATTTGTGATTGTTGAGCAGGAACAATGCGCGAAACATTCGCCGCCACAACCGGAATTTCAGGACATTCGTGTGCGTCCGAAAAGGAACACATGCTTACTTTACTCATTCTGTACGGTTCGATTCTGCTTCCCCCCGAAGCACAATTTTCGATAATCAAATCGGGTTTTGCTGTTTTGAGTTTATCCAAAAACGCAATGCTTGCCTCGGCAGCCTGCCTTCCGCCCTCCCCCAAGCTTTCTGCACCGTCGCAATACGAAAATGCGTCGTTATAGTCGATTTTCAAATATTCAAACCCGTTCTCCTTTAACGGCTTTATTACTTTTTCTTGAAGATAGCTTAGCACTTCTTCCTTTCTTAAATCCAGAAAACGGCGTTTCGTCGTCGTGATTACTTTCCCTCCGCGCGTTAAATGAAACTCCTCTTTATGATAAATCTCACTGTCTTTGCTCGTTGTTTCGTACTCATACCAAATTCCCGCTTTCATGCCGGCGGCATTGATTTTTTTCACGACAGCCTTCAAACCGTGCGGAAATATACTTTTATTTTCGTTCCAATCGCCGACGGCAAACCCCCACCCCTTATCGAGAGGCTTATACCAACCCGCGTCGATAACGAAGTATGCAATCGGAAAATCCTTAACGGCTTTCAGAATCTCCAATATCTTCTGCTCGTCGTGATTTGCCCACGTCGTGCAATACTCGTTAAAGATTACGGGCATATTCTTTTCGCATTCGGGTAAATCCAAACAAGCCTGCGCACGATGCAATAGCGCGTTACACGCAGCATTCAAATTCTTTTTTACCGTAAAATACGCTTTATGTGTAATAAACCTTCCGCCTGCGGGAATCATTTTGCGCCAATGCGCAAACTCGAAATCGCCGAGTCCGCTTGCAAGCGTAACGCTCTCCTTTTCGCCGAAGAGATCGAACTGCCAAGAATAGGGCGCCTCCTGCGTGACCGCCCAACATATTTCCGCCTCGCCATCCTCGACCGCCGCAAAAGGATAATATCCGCGATTGGACATACTGCCTATCTGCCCCCACCTCTCACACTTTACACCGTGGTGTGCCCAACTCGCCTCCAACCCAAGAACCGAAAAAGGCAAAGATTGCAAGCGACATTCGCGCGACCAAGCACTCGTTAAACGGTGCAGGGTAAGCTTTGCGGGATTATTTTTCCCCCCATGTGCACACAGCCCGCTTAAAGCGAACGACGACAGCTTTTCCAATGTACGCGCTTCCTCGGAGCAGTTTTTGTATTCGATCCAAACTCCGAACGTCTGCGACTGTGGAAAGTATTCGAGATGGTGAATATAGACATTCCCTTTCCCGTCCGATAGCCGCGTTTCAATGCCGGAAGCGCTCTCTGTCTGCGCTTCTATCCGCATGATCGACGAGGTTCGTCCGCACATGGTAACGCCGTCCGTATAATCAAAAATTGTTTCGTCGCCTGTAATACTCGCCTGAACAAGGCTTTCTGCACAGAGCAGTTTCGTATCTATTTCCATATCTTTCGGATATGCCATAAGTCCTACGACCGACGACCCTTTGCGTCCCTCGACAGGTGATTCCGTATAATAAATTGCCGTGTCACCGAAGATATATTTTTTATTTGAAAATGTTTCAGACATCATTTTTCTCCTAATTGTTACGATTTATTCCGTAAGCCTTGCTTTAACTGTTTGAGATATGTTTGAGTTTTTAATTGTTTCAAAAAATTCCTTTGTAGTTTGGCAATGGCAAAGCGCTTTGTAGAACTGTTCCTTATTCCCGTTTTGCCCCTCATCAAGCGTAAGAATTACTTTTGCCCGTGATTTCAGCCGTTCCAATTCGGACTGTTCTCTATACTCAACTACGATCTTATATTCTTTGCGTGAATCAAACGCAAATGAGACCGAAGCGCAGTTTTCATATTGTTCGTTCGTTTCGAGCGGCGTACCGTTTCTAAGCAATGTTACATTGCCCTCTGTGATATTACGGAACAACACGGTAATAACACGATTTGCGGGCAATACGCATAAATCGCCTTTCGTATCGATTTCCAAAACCTGCTTTCCTGTCGTATGCGTCATTTTGAAAACCGTAACGCAACTCTTATCGCCTTTATCTTCGTATAAAGAATATTCGCCGTCGCCTTCGTAAGCCCACACTTCCAAATTTGTAGGATTATCGCACATATTGCCTTGATCTGCCGAAAGCGGCAAAATCGCGCCCGCCTTGGCAAGCACGGGAATGCTGTCGAGCGTACGCAAAAGAGTCTTTTCTTCGCCGCCGTCCCTTATCTCATATCGGTCACCCGTAAAAGTACAGGCAGGACACGTTGCAAATAATTTTTCTGCCACTTCAACTTCTTTCATATTCTCTCACTCTTTACTGCTTTTTAGCAATCGAAATATTTACAAAAAATTTTATTTTCTCTCCTACTTCTATCGTTTTATACGCAAAGCAATCGTCAAGTTCCGTTGTGCAAGGCTCTAATCCAAGCGCGTAATCACCGCTTGCCATACTCTTCCATTCTACAAAATGCGGAAGCGTATCTCCCGAATAAGAAACGGTAAATTTCTTCCCGATTTTCTCATTGATAAGTGATATTTCAGGCTTACTTAACTTCAAAAAATAACAAGTTTCTTCTTGATTAGGTACTGCGCCGATCATCGCGTACATGGTAGTCTCATTTTGCTTTGCCCAAGCTGTTCTCGGTGTGTAGCTTTCCACGTCTGCAATTACTTTTGCACCGTTGTCAAGCATAGGATACCCAACGTTGATATGATATAAAAGACAATATTCTTCCTCTTTATATCCAATATTACAAAGTGTATCTTCAAGCGTTATACTATCACCACCTATTTCCGTGAAAATCTTACGTTTCAAGGCAAGATTCTTTCCAAACAACGCCGTATCACGGATAATTGCTTCCACAATAATACCATTTTCGTTACATTCCGCGCGGATAATTTCTGCAGGGATATTATGCAGTGTTCCGTGTAATTCATACCCATCTCTACCACCTATGCTATCCAAACCGCAAGTGTATAACATACCGCCTTCAAAACGTTTTAAAAAGGAAATTTCTCTTTTGATAAAGCCGTTTTTGGATACAAACGACATATTTTGTCCTTCGTGGTAAAGTTGCATAATATCGCACGCCTTACCTACGTTAAGAAGAAAACGAATTTTCCCGTTGTCGCAATCAAGAACGTCAAGTCCCTTTTCTCCGCCTTCCGTCAAGGTATATCTGCGAATACTTGCTACTTGCTGAAAATTAGAAATTCTACCGTCCATGGTTACTCCATATTGCTAAACACTTTTAGTGTTGCCAAAGCGTTTTCTTTCATCGCATTTTGCGCGTTTAACGCCAAGTTATGGAAAAAATCCGCGTCTTTGCTTTCCACCGTCTTTTTCGCCTCGGCATAGCCCGCATACGCCATATACGAATAGTAATTGATTTTACCGATTCCGCGACAAATCACTTCTTTATATTCCTCGTGGGAAATACCGCTGCCGCCGTGCATTACAAGGGGCAAATCAGTCAATTCGCGCACTTTTGTAATGATATCCATATTCAAAACGGGCTTCGTTTTATAAATACCGTGCGCCGTACCGAACGCAATAGCGAGGGCATCTATACCCGTTTTCGCAAGAAAATCGGGAACAAGTTTGGGTTTCGTATAAAGGTCGGACGGGTCAGAAACCGTACTTTCACCGCCGCCTTCTCTTTGAGGGAGCGCGCCAAGCTCCGCTTCGACTTCCACACCGTTCGCATGCGCGTAGTCCACCACTTCTTTCGTGCCTTTTACGTTTTCCTCGTAAGGAAGGGGTGAATAGTCAATCATAACAGACGTGAAACCGAGTGCAATGGCACGTTTACAATAGTCAAAGTCCTCACCATGGTCGAGATGAACGCAAACTTTCACCTTACTGCGCTTTGCAAGTTCTACCATGACAGGCCCGATTTTATCAAGCGGCGCAACTTCTTCGTGGCATTGCGCGTGCGCAATAATCACAGGCACGTTCAATTCTTCCGCAGCATCTAAAACCGCGAGCAAGCACTCCAAGTTCGGCGTGTTAAAACTACCAATAGCAATATTTCTTTCTTTGCCTTCTGCGATTACTTCTTTTAATCCTGCTAACATCGTTTAACCCTCAATATCAATCACTTCATAGCCAAGATAGGTCTTGAAAGCTTCTTCCAAAACGTATTTCATATGTCCTACGCCAACCGTCGTGTGGTGCTTAAATCCACCCTTTGCAAGCTTGATGAGTTTATTTTGCAAATCGGGAATTTCCGCAACGCCGCCGCAACCGAAGAATGCGCATTCGATTTCGTCGCTCGTAAATTTCGCTTCGCTTACGTATACTTTCAGCTTTCCGTCTTCGGTAAATCCGTTGGAGAAGGTCATATCCATCGGCGCAATTCTGCCTTCGTTCGTACCCCAACCGCTACCGGGGTCACCTTTTGCAAACATCTTATGCTCGGTAACCGTGCCTTTCCCTGCCATAAGGCTTTGCGCCACGGGACCGCAATGGAAAAGAATCACTTTGTTTTCATCTTCCCCATAGTTGTTGTTCCAATCCAAGCAAGCCGTTGCTTTTCCGCTTGCAAGCTGCATTGCGCGCATCGTGATTGCACTCGTAAGGTCGATTTCACAAGAACATACAATACCTCTATCGTTGAGTTCGGAAATAAGCACGCAAGGACATACTCGCAAAATCGTTTCCATTTCGTTCCAACAACGGAGCGTAATCGCATCCAAGTGGTATTCGGCAATATATTCGTCGATAACAACGGAAATTTTCGCAAGCATAATTTTGTTTGCTTGGGGTACTTTTGTAAAGTCCGCATAGTTTTCCAAGCGTTCGATTTTTGCAAGGACAGCCGCATCGTTATCCTGCTTTTTCTGCACCTTAAAGATGAGTTCGGAAAGGTCGAAACTTTCCACGTTGATACCGTATCTTTGCAAGGTTACTTCGTCAAAACGCACCGTCTTGAAAGCCGTCGTTCTTGCGCCGATACAGCCCAAATTGAAGCGTTTCATACCCTTTACCACACGGCAAATTGCCGCAAAATCATCGAGATTTTGTCTAAACGCTTCGCTTAAAGGATGTACCACGTGCGGTTTCATCACCGTAAAGGGCAATTTGTATTGATAGAATACGTCCGTAACCGAGAATTTACCACAATACGCATCGCGACGGTGCTTGAAATCCATTTTACCAATCTCGTCGGGATACGCTTGCATAAGGATCGGCACGCCTGCGTCTTGCAACGCCGTAATCGCGCCGTTTTCGTCGATAAAGATAGGCATACATAAAATGACGCCGTCGTATTCCCCCTCGTGGCTTTTAAGCCAATCGTGATACAGCCTTCCCTCGTCTCGCGTTTCAATCGCACCATAACGGGTAAGGTCCTCATCCATTGCGATATACTCGTAGCCTGCGTCGGTTACAGCTTTAATCATATCCGTTCTCGCGCCCGTAATAAGTTCCCCTGGCATAAAGCCTCTGTTACCAAAATACAATGCAAATTTCATATCAATAAAACTCCTTTATCGTTTTATATAATTTTTCATATTTTTTATACTGCGTTTCATACGCATTCTGTTTATCTGTATTCGGGATAAACTCCTTTCCATACTGCACAAAAATATCTCTAGCTTCGTATAAATCTTTTACACCGCCAAGAGCAACCGCTTGCAACATCGCGCAACCGCATAATCCCCCCTCGGAAGAACGTAAAGTTTTATACGGAATATTTTGTATATCCGCCTTGATTTGCAACCACTTTTCCGAGTTCGCTCCGCCGCCCGTTGCAACCGCTTTTTCTACGGTAATCGCATATCTGCCTGCCACTTCCGCATTCAAACGCATCTCCATTGCCGTGCCTTCCATCACCGATTTATATAAATCGGAATCGGTCGTTTCCGTGGTAAGATTGACCACAACGCCCTTTGCGTTTAAGTCTTGATAAGGGGTACTCGCACCGCCAAAATAGGGAAGCGTTAAAATCCCCGTAGGCTGGTCCGTCATACCCTTTTCGATATACGTGAAAAAATCTTTTTCCTCGCCCTTATAACCGTGCATAATTTTTTTACGTAACCAATTTATCGTCGAACCGCAGGAATAATTCAGTATATACGTACAATACAGCCCCTCTATCACGTAAGGCACGCAAGGATACCCCTGCTTGCCCATTTCTACATTCGTGGGCTTTTCTTTAAAAAGCGTAGTGATACATTCCACCGTACCCATACCGTCCACCGCATCACCCGCTTCCAGTACGCCTGCGCCAAGCGACGTACAAACTTGGTCGTGAGAACCAAGCACCAAAACGGCGTCTATGCCAAACTCCGCCTTCAGTTTTCCCACAACCGTTCCTGCACACTTTGGAACGGAGAACAAAGACATAGGTATCTCAAATTTATCCAAAACCTCTTTTGAAAAGGTCAACTTTTCGATGTCAAACGCGCCCGTTCTCGATGCCAAAGCATAATCGATTACGCGTTCTCCCGTTAGCAAATACCCAAAATAATCACACATCAGCATTACTTTATCCGCCGTGGAAAATACTTCGGGATAATTGTTTTTTATCCAAAGCAGTTTGGAAAGGGAATACATACTATGCGGAATCACACCCGTCGTCAAAAAGGCATTTTCTTCGCCTATGCGAGCCTTAATCTCTTCCGCTTCTTTTTCTCCGCGTGCATCCGTATACAGCATAGGATAAAAAAGCACGTTATCCTCTTTATCTAACAAAACGAAAGATTCTCCAAGCGAAGATATACAAACGGAAGAAATTGCATGCTTTTTTGCAACGTTCGCGAGCATAAATTTCACTTTTTCCCACACCATGTCCGTGTTGACGTAATTTCTTCCATCCAAATAAAGAAACTCATATTCCTCGAAAAGATAATCTAAAATTTCGCCGTTTTTAGAAAATAGTTGGCATTTACATCCTGTTGTTCCTATATCTATACTTAAATAGTTCATTTTACACCTACTATATTTATATTTTACTTGATTTATATGATTTCGTATAGTATAATCTATATATAAATATGGTAATTTTGTATCGGAAAATACGAATATGAAAAATTATAATCTCCAAAAAATGCAAGAGCTTTTGCAGCATTTTTACAATTTAACGAGTATTAAAATTTGCATCTATGACAACGCAGAAAACGAGTTGTGTTTTTATCCTGAAAAGTTCTCGCCTTTCTGCGCTCTTTTGCGTACCGACCCTGAAATGAACGAACGTTGCAAAGCCTGCGACCAACGCGCCTTTTCCGAATGCAAAAAAACACGTGAACAATATACGTACACGTGTCATGCGGGGCTTTGGGAATGTGTTTCCCCCATTTTGTATGAAGGAAAAATCATCGGTTATATTGTCATTGGGCAAATCAAAACGTCTCATCAATCCGATTTTTCTCACATAGAAAACAATTTACCTTTGCCTTTGCGTAAAAAACTTGCAAAGCGTTTTAAAGACTTGCCTGCTATTGAGATGCCCAAAATCAATTCCGCCATTAAAATTTTGGATGCTTGCACTGGATATGAGTATTTGAAAAACTTAGTCAGCTCCAATGAAAATAAGATTGATATATTGTTGGATGAATATATTAATCAACACCTTGCGGAAGACTTGTCCGTAACTACTCTTTGTAGTCATTTTCATCTTGCCCACAGTGAGATTTACTCTATCTTTAAGGAATACTTTTTTTCTACCCCGGCAGAATACATAAAGCTGAGAAGACTAAAAACGGCTTGCAGTTTATTAAAACAGACAGACCTGCCTGTCAATAAAATCGCTCAAAAATGCGGCATCCCTGATTACAACTATTTTTCCAAGACTTTCAAATCTGTTTTTGGGATTAGCCCACGCGAATTTAGAAAATCTCAAATATAAAAAAGGGACAATATTTTCATGTTGGCGTCATATATTTTGAAGTCATAGATTATACGACATTTTTCAAAATAAAGTCAATTATAAATTAAAAAGAGCAAAAAAAATTTGCGGAACCCTTTCGAGTTTCCGCCAATTTCTATCGTTTTCTTTTCATTTGTTTTCCGTTTCTAACAACATTGCGTGATTGTCGGGATCCCGATTTTCTTTTTCCACAGTAAAGTTAAAAACGACTCGACTATCGAATACACGTGAATATCGCGCGGATTTATATAATCCAAGTAAATATCGTAGATATCGCCATTGTACTCGATGTGCTTTTTCATGAGTGGCATAGCCATGTCCGTCGATATATATAACATAATAGAGCCACAAAAACAATAAAAAACGGTCAAAAAATGTAGCCGTTTCAGTTCAAACCCTATATGTTCTGGAAAATCGCAAAATGACAGCTCTAAATTGTAACATTTTTGTCCAACTTTTTGAGTGAATAATTATTCCGTTTTACACCATTTTATGCAGTTTTTAACAAATAAAAAAGACGAGATTGAATAAATCTCGTCTTTTTATGCACTGACAGCTTTTTTGTAAGTGCAAGATGGCTCCCCCTGTAAGATTTGAACTTACAACTTACATTTCCCGTCACTTTATAGATAATCACTACCAATATCCAAAATTTTATTTTCATCAAGATGTAAGGATTTTAACCACTCATCCTTTTCCTTTTGTAGTTTACGGTAGCT
>ERZ780157.1301-NODE-1301-length-27737-cov-3.152121_pt1 | contig 27737 bp, 47 predicted proteins | sample MGYA00511169_ERZ780157 | MGnify/ENA primary metagenome ERZ780157 (study PRJEB29588, sample SAMEA1965149) | human gut metagenome | biome: human gut; feature: human-associated habitat; material: faeces | place: Denmark | collected 2008/2010 ... | reverse complement strand
CCGCCTGCTGGGCCTGCCGCTGTACCAGCAGACGCTGTTCGTGCGCTACCTCAACGACGTGCCTGTGAGGTGGACGAGTAACCCGTAGATCCTCGAGAAGGAGACGTACCGCACGCAGCAGACGGAGGTGCTGGACCAGGGACTGAACGTGATCACGGGCAAGGAGATCCGTCTCGCCAGAGCGCCCGAGGTGATCTACACGGACCCTCTGACGCACGCGCAGTCGTTCTACTACGAGGTCAGCGTGTCGCGCAGCGTGTCGTTCGAGGAGCTGGTGGAGCAGAAACGACAGGGGTGGCGGAGGAGCGCGGTGTCAATAATAGGCTGTTTTTTAAGAATCCCAGAAGCATCGTGTTCGCGTACAACGATGAAACGCCTCCAGAGAAGTGGAAGCCGCTAACGAAGCTGAGATTGATTCGACCCGCCACGGGGGTTGCCACCAACTTTTGGTACTACCGTGACATCGAGAAGAAGTACCAGAAGGTGAGTGAGGGTCGCGCGCTGTGGACGGCGCAGTGGAAGCGAAGTCAGACGGAGTGCATTCACGGGAAGGCGTGCAAACGGAGCAACTGCGAGGTCGGGAAGGCGGTGCAGACGATCCACATCGTGAGTGGTCAGTTTGTGGCGCTGTGGGGCTTCTTGGGGAGCTGTCTCCCGCGGGGGAAGCAGTTGCGGTTAGTGCAGGTGTCGGTGGAGGAGAGTGGAGAGAAGGAGGTGAAGAGTGGAGAGAAGAAGGAGGAGGTGAAGGAGGAGAAGAAGGAGCCGCTGACGATCACGGGCGTGCGCATCCTGTCGGGAAGTGTCGATGGACTGCGCGAGAAGCTGAAGATGATGGAAGAGGAGCAGAAGCAGGCGGGTAGGGGAGAGAGGGAAAAGTGAGGGATAGCGCAACGACAGGAGGAGCTGACGAAGAAGCATCAGGAGGAGGAGGAGAAGGCGCGGCTGCGCGAGCTGGAGCGGAAGAAGGAGAAGGAGCGTCAGAGGCAGAATCAGAGCACGAAGGTGTTCGTGGCGGGAGATCTGGGTCCGGTGGACGAGCTGGGACGACCGCTGCGACGTGCCCGTTTCCGCGGTTTTGTGTTCGCGCACAAGCGTGACCCGAACATGCCTGGGTTGATTCGTCTGCCGAACTTGAAGGGACTGGAGAAGGTGGCGCGGGCGCTGTTTGAAGCGAAGCGCGCGCGAGTGGAGGGCATGCCGGCGTTGGTGCGACTGGTGAAGGAGGAGGAGCAGTTGTTTGAGAAGGAGACGAGCAGCGATAGCACGATCTCTTCAAGCGAGGAGAAGGAGAAGAGCGAGAAGAAGGAAGAGAAGGAAGACAGCGAAACGAAGCCTGGTCCTGTTTCGGATGAATCGACGGAGAGTCAGAGTGACATCGTGTGGGATAGCGAGAGCGAGGACAAGACGGAAGAGAAGAAGGAGGGTGGTTCATCGGAGATCATGGACTTAGTGAAGACGAGTTCTTCGGATGAGTCGACCCAGACGGAAGACTCCATCATAAACGTGATTAGCGATTAGTGTCTGAATGGAAACAGTGTTTGTCATACTAAACGAATAGTCCACGCTTTGTGGGAAGGATGCTGGAAGTCCACTTCATGTCGTCCTTCTACGCCATCATAACTCCTGAATAGTCTCACCTCGATCACCGTATCGATCAACTGGAAGAGCTCCGTACTCACATCACTCGCAACCTGCAGAGAGCCAAGCAGGGTGTCGTTGTCCACTCTCCCCTGCTGGTTCTGGACACTCACGATCTCCTTCCTTCGATTCACGCAGACGAAGATCCACGAGTCCAAACAGTACTGCTCCTCCTTGGAAGCATCCACGATGATGGACTTGCCCACCTACGGTCATCACGCAACGGAGACGACATACTTTACAAATGGAAATGGAGATGGGGACGGCCATGCAGGAAAGACGGCGGAAGTGCGTAGCGTCATCGTCAATCTCGAAGTCCTTTTCTTCCTGCTCGTAGTTCTTCACGGGAACAGTGCACGGAATGCGAGTCACACGCAGCGCGGCAGCGACAGAAAGCATAGCCAGGTCGAACACGTTACCGCTGTCTCCATAGACCTGAATATCAATGTCAATCTTCCAGCAGAAGAGTCCCTTCACGATGATCAGCTCGTCGAGATCCATCACCCCGGGAGATGTGAGTACTCTATCCGTAAGAGAAAGAAGGAAAGCCGACTTGCGAATGCTCTCAGCAATGAGTTCTCCCTCAACGCTCCTTTCACGCGTGAGGAAGGAAGGAGATGAAGAGGCAGTGAAGACAAGAGAGACATCGATCTGGTCCCTCGGGTCCATGACCTCAGAGTAGTTCGCCGTTTCCACGCGAACGGACGTAATCACGTCGGTGCCTCCTTCCGCGAATCGCACACGCGCCGAGCCGTGTGACTGCATGAGGATGTTTGTCTCCAATTCGATCTTTCTGTGGAATCATCAAAAGGCAAAACCGGCAACCTGTACTGATTGTTCCTTCTCCCGTCATTCCGAACGCCCTGAGCGATTCCGTCACAGATGAATTTCCGTTCCGCCTTCGAGATGAACGCCATGGCGAGTGAAAAGTGAGGCAAAAAGAGAGAAAAATGGGCCTACACGGGAATCGAACCCGTGACCTCTCGCACCCTAAGCGAGAATCATACCACTAGACCAGCAGGCCTCTAACAGTGAGACAAAACCATGACTTCATAACACAGAGGACGGGGAGCAAGAGACAGAAAGAGAAACAAGCAAGACCCGAGAATGGAAGTTGTGGGTGCTGTACTGCTGACTCACCGATAGGAGGATTTGATGAAGGAACTGGAGGAGGCTCAGAACGCTGAGGCGACCCACAAGTTTTCTGAGCGCTCGACCGTGGAGCTCGTCGAAAAGCTGATAAAGAAGGGGAAAATCGAGCTGATCAAGTGTGTGGTGGGAAGCGCCCATTACTCGTAGCACCCGTTCTGGAATCCGCGAGTACCTGACATGGAGGGAATTGGAGACGGAGATTCTCCAGGAAATCGATTCCCACGATGGTCGTGTGTCCCTCGCCGAATTGGAAGTACTCGTTACACTCGTTGCGTTCTGGGTAGGAGTGTATCAACGTCGATATCACGTACATCGAGAAGGTGGCGAAGAAGCTGTGCGACGCCGACTGCGGCATTACGAAACTGAACAGCCAGGAGATCATCAATGAGCGGTCTGGCTGGTTTCAGTGTATGACGTGTAGCTACACCGATGTGATGGTGAAGAAGTGCATCGAGATGGTGGAGGAGAAGGGGCTGATGAAGACGGGCTTGCTGTCGACCCATTTCAACCTCCCCATGTCGTATATGAGTATGGACTCCATTGAGCGTTCATCCTAGCGACAACGATCATTCCTGCGATCTGTTCCACTGCACCAACCATTCAGTTCAAGAACGGGGAGCTGTTTACGACTGTACTCGATGTTCCTCCTTCTTTCCTCTAGCGATACTTGCGTCGCAAGGAGCGCTTCATTCTCGGCTTCCTGACCGCCATCGAGCATCCGACTCTTCTTTCCGAGCTGAGTGAAGAGTTGCTTCCGATTCCTTTCTTGATCCTAGCTACGACATCAGCAACTCTCTTCTCAACGAGACGGCAACATCGCTTATCAAATCGCACCGCATTTGGGGCCGAATTCAGGGAGGCAACTACATTCCTCAGCATTACGAGAACCAGAAGGACGACGCTGTGTTGCGCTCCATGAAGGAGAACCAGTACATTTCAAAGAAAGATCTCCGCAGCAACCAAGTACTCCGAAGTGATTCGTGTGCATGCGTAGATCACGGACGTGAAGGGCTATTTCGCGAAGCGCGGCGTATCCGGCGTGACGGAGCTCGACTCGGTGTGGGTGACGGACGAGCTGATCGAGGATCTGACGAGCGCGCTGTCAGAGTTCTGCAACGAGGAGGGTTTCGCGGAGCTGGCGATGGTGCTTCCGACGCCCTTCACCGCGAGAGACAACGCGATGGTGCTGGAGCGCCTGGAGGTGGGAGAGAGCGAGCGCGATGAGGCGTAGAAGTGCTCGAGCGAGTACGAACGCGGCTCGCAGACCCTATACACGCTGTTGGATCACTACATCATCCAGACGCGCGTTCTGAACGAGACGGTGGAGGCGCTGTTGCGTGACGATCACGCCGTCGTGGAGAAGGTGCTGCGCGCGAACGGCGCTGTGGGTGTGTCAGTGAGACCTGACGACTAGATGAAGGAGGCGTTCCCGCAGGCAGAGGCGATTGTGAAGGACATGGGATCGCAATACGTGGTGGTTGCGAGGGCGTGTGAGGCGTAGGAGGCGGTGGACGAGGCGTGTCTGACGGAGGCGGTGGCGAAGATCATGGGTGTGTTGGAGAGTGTGATCATATCCTTGTTGTGCGTCGTGACAGAACCTTTATCGCAGAGGCGCATTCTCAGCGAACACAAGAACGAAACTCCCGCCAGTTCGGCGACGAACAAGAAGACGGCGCAGAAGGAGACGGCGAGTGCGCTGACGGAGTTCTTCCACGCCTACGAAACGGTGCAGCGCGTGGTCGAGTCGACGGAGGGCGAAGTGCACGACGTCTTCGCCCAGCAGGAGAAGGTCATGCGAATGGAAGGGGTACGTCTCGTGTCGCGTCTGTTGTTGTTGCTGGTAGTGTTTCTGCGTTGCCTTCAGCGTAGAACGACCTGCCCGCCATGTCTCTCGACGCGCTGTCACAGCTGGCGCCTGCCGGCCTGAAGGAGGTGTTTGCCAAGCTGCCAAAGGATGTGAAGGCGTACGCGGAGAGTCTGTTGGCACTGACGAGCGATCAGAAGCCGAAGGGGAAGGGAGCGAAGGAGGAGGGAAAGGTGAAGGAGGAGGGAAAAGCGAAGGAAGAAGGGAAGAAGGGGAAGAAGGGAAGAGGAAGGAAGGAGCAGGAGGAGGTTCAGGAAGAGGAGCAGCCTGTTGTTGCGACCTTCTTGGATGGGTTGAAACAGGTGACGGATTTCGGAGGTCCTTTGTTCAAGTCGTATGATCGTAGTCAAAAGTGACTGGAGTCAGGGATAGGAAAGCAGTTGAGACAGCTCGTCCACGCGAAGAAGATGGAGTTGAAGCAGGCTTTGGAATTGACCATTTTGCAGAATGTGGGGGACAGCGAGAAGAAGCTTCTGGCGTCGCTGGCCATGATAAAGAAGTACTCGCTCCTTCCTTATGTGCCCGATATGACTGTATTCATGTGATCGTCTTGTGAAGTATAGATTGCTAGAGTGCTGCTGAACGACTCCGAATTGGATAAGGAATTGGTGGGGAAACTGTTCTCGGAGGACAAGGACGTAATGCAGCAAGCGATCATGGACGCGATTTCTGTGATGGTTCCAAAGGAATGAGCTTGTGGTGTGTTTGTGAGACACGATATTGCTGTTGATAGTTGGGAAAAGGAGGGAATGGAAACCCATAATGAAAGAGAGGAGTATGGACGAAGTCGTGGAGAGAGTGAGGGGATGGAGGCGTTGCCGAGACGGACACAAAACGTATAAATCTTTCGCCTTTTACTAAAGATTTCCGTGTGTTCATTTCATGAAGGCACAATTGGATGTTTCTTTGCCTAGTATTACTGGGTCCTTTAAGTGAATTCGATTTCTGTTGAGTGGCGTTGTGGAAGTGGAGTGTAAATCGAAAGTGAACAGTGTGTCACAACAAAGAGAGATACTACTACCAACACTAACACAAACTACAGAAGCATAAGAAAACGAACACAACACAGAACAACTGTTTCTCATCCCCTCAGAATTGTCCTCAAAGACCACGAATGATCTAGGTTTACGAAAAAAGTGTTTAAATCATCGAAACAGGTTTGGAATGCGCAACTTACGGCAAAGCCTCCTCGCAAATAAGAAAAGAATGAATGGTGGGACCCAACGACCCCATTCTATTACGACCCAATTGTGTTTCAGAGCGAGAATCCGTGTGATGGTGGAGCGAATTGCAGTTGATTATGAGTGTGGTCGTGGTGCAGAAGAAAGGAACGAGGGTGGCGCAAATCATGGAGGCAACCATCGATTCTTGGAAGTGGATTGCTGCTTCCGTTTGTCTTCATGTTACCGTTCATTCGCATTCCTTTGAGCCCAAGAGAGAGATGGATTGCGAGTGCGCGATGTGAAACTGAAAACGGAGAGAGGCGGTGGAGAGCACCACATCAATAGATTATGACGCTGAAACAAGCCGATTGGAGTTGATGGCGCTTCTTCTTGATTGCACACGAATTCCGTCATATCCTACTTTTCCAACACCGAATATGACGTTATCTGCGCCCTTTGTCCCATGAATCACCACACTTCCTCCAACCGCTGCGTGGTATTCCGATTTACACTCCTCATCACAGCCACTGTTCCATCTCCACAAGAAAGCGCGATCACAATCCGTCTTCTCTGTTCATCAAACCGACGAATATGAACGTATGCAATTCCCGTCTATTCGTTTTTCTCCTCCTTTTCCTTCTTGTGGGTGCCGCTCTGGAATGACTCACGTGCGTAGAGTTTTCCTTTGCAACTACTGTACTCGAACATCCGATTCGTAAGGCATTGTATTGTTTCTGATGGAATAGAAGAATGTGTACTCCTTGCACCGTGTGAGAGTTGATGGGTAGAGACTGTTTTAGTGTCGTGAGTAATCTGATTTACGTCGACGACGCCTCTCTTGACAGCATTCAGGTCAATGAGGCTGACGATTCTCTCCCCTCTATCGCAGAATCCCCTTCCCGTTTTGCAGACTCCCTTGAATCCCAAAATCAGAAGGAAATGACTATAGCAGACGCTAGTGAGCATGCGACGAGTGGCTTGCGTTCCACACCCATCCGCCAGGATGTCTCTCCAGTTCGTGAGGAGCTCAGCGAGAGGCAAGAGCCAACACTTCCTTTGCTGGTCACTCGTCCCCCAGCCCCGCAGGTGTGCAGGGACCGTACCGCGTACTTGAAGACGTTCACGAACGATGTGACGCGTCCGCTGTTGGTGGATGTGATTGCATCGTATAAGCGAGGCGTCATTCGAGTGAACATCTTCTTCAATCTTCGCCACATGGACGACGCGACTATCCTGGAGGAGCGTCATTCCTTGTTCACTCTCGATTACAATGGGGCGACTTATGAGAACGCCTTCACCGGCACCATCACCTGGAACACGTACCTGATGGTTCGCTTCAACCTTCCCGTCGAGTCGCCTCCAGCAGACAATTCTCTCATTTCGTTCACTCTTCACGACAACAAGAAGAACCGTGTGTACGAGAACCTGCAGACCTGCGTCGTCAATGTCCAGGACCGCGCCCTCGATCTGGTGATCTGCTCCTACCTCTCTCCCTACAACAGCGTAATTGAGGTGATCATGTGGTTGGCGTACTACCGCCTCCAGCGCGTGTCGAAGGTGATCTTCTACATCGGACAGCCCTACCCCGAGCTGGTCGAGGTGACCCGTGATCTGGTGAACGCGGGGTGGGTGGAGTTCGTGGATTGGTCGTGGCCCACCACGGGCATCTTGAAGCGGCCTCAGCGCGAGAACCAGCAGGCGCAGGTGATGTCGTGCTACTACCGCTACCGCCAGTTCTCCAAGTACATGCTGTTCATCGACGTGGATGAATACGTGCATATGAACGTGACGAACTACGGGCTGGACGCTGAGGTGGCCTCGTTGTTCTCTCGCTATCCTTCGTACACTGTGCTGACGGTGCGTGCTGAGGCGTTCGGTGATGACTAGATTCCATCGACGATCTTCACGAACAGCAAGAACCGCTGGGACACGCGGGACGAGTTGATGCGGCGCGGCAACTTCTTCAAGTACAACGTGCTGCAGCTGAGTCGAGCGAATTCCGGGAGGAGGAAGATGCTGGTGAGCACGCGGTTCATGGGGGCGCTGAGCATTCACAAGAGCTTGTGGGGCCGTGAGCTTGACTTGGAGGACGACGAGCTGACGATTGCCCACTATAAGTTTGGGATGTGGCGACGAGAGCACTGGAAGAATACCGTCATGATTCCGTACACGGACCGCGTGTTGGAGATGGCGAGGGAGTTGTATCCGAAGGGGTTTGCATGAAGCCTTGTTTGTTAATCAGTAACAGCAATGCTCATGTAATGCAAACAAACACGCGAGATTTGTTCCCTATCCAAATCTACCAATAACTTTTCGTTATCTGGTTGTTCGTTGAGGACACTTAGAGCTCCTTGGGCTGCTCGGCAGGCTGCTCCTTGTTGAAGCCGCTGCGGTTGCTGCGGAAGTTGCGGCGCTCACCGTTGAAACGGCGCTCACCGTCACGGCGGAAGTGAGGTCTCTCCTCACGAGGAAGAGTGGGATTCACTCTCTTGAACGTGTTGGGCACGATGTCGTTGGGGAGGTGCAGGTACTCTCTCAGGTACTGGAGACCAGAGTCCGTGAGGGTGTAGTAGAAATGGCACCTACGACTCACATGAACCGACCACCACTACCAGCTGTAGGTCTTCTTCACGTAGCCGCGGGACCAGAGGGACTGGAGGAGCTTGATGACCTTGAGGTTGCTCACGGTGATGTCCTCTCCGTTCTCGTCCTTGCCCAGAACGTAGGTGGCGTGCACGTCATCGATGGTGGTGAAGACGCCGTCTAGGGGAGCGATGAGCCCAGTTTTCAGAAGCACAGCGAAACCTACCCTCAAAGAGCTGGCGGTAAACCATAAGAGTGTCCTTTCTGTCAACGAGCATTCTGCTTCAATTAAGAATCAAGGGATAAGTACTTTGAGTTTGTGGAAGGGGAGTGCCGTCGTCGGAATAGAACGGGGAGAGACTCGCAATCTTATTCCGACCACTGCACTCGTCGATTTCTCACTCGCAGCTTGCCCTACGGTGAAACAGAGTTGCCGAACTGCTTGCAGTTGAAGATAGAACGACATCCCACAAAGAGGATGAATAACTATGGATTACGGACCCCACACGAAGCAGCAGTGGAAAACAAACAGAACACACCCAACTACTCCTTTCCCGTAAGAATGAATAAACCCATGACACCCAAAATGATGTAACGCAACCAAGGATAGTCCGTCGTCCAAATAGTAAACATACCGAAGAAGGGAGCATACGCAATGCTGGAACCGTAAATGTTGTCGCGATTTAGGAAAAGCTGACCTACATGTGAGGCAGACGCCCAACTCCACACCCCTCTGGTAGAGCTGCTGGTCGTGGACCTGGTTGTTGTCTCCCTTGGTCAGGAAACGAGACTCCTCCTCCGTGCCCCTACCGCTAACGCACTCGCCCAAGCGCATACGGATTGTGAATCACATGGACCCGATGAACAATTGGGATGTTTCTCCCGGGGATATTGTACACAACGATATCGGCGATCTTGATGGTGTGGAAGCGATTATCGATCAAGAGGACGTCGCCTCTTCTGTATTCGGGGAGCATCGAGCCGCTACAGCGTGAGAGACAACGAAAGAAGCGTACGTGAGAATCACGACGACGGGTGTCGGCGTGTCCAGCGTGTAGCTCAGCATCTTCCACGAGGCCAAGGCGGATGCAAAGAAGGTGAACATGGAGATCACTTGAATGATGAGCAGCCTTTTGCTTTTGAAGAGAGAGCTGATCGCGTCGATCTGGGTAGGTTTCTTCGAATGAACGTCTTCCATGAAGATTTGAATGATTCTTTTCCGCTATAAATTGTGGTAGTGGAGGAGAAAGTGTGTGTATTGAATGAGGAAAAGGTTTGTTGGTCCGGATGGGTTGTATCCAGGGAAAACGGACGAGAAAGAAGTGGGTTGTTGATAATGATGCTTCATTGACCACTGCACGTGCAGTCTGGAGAACCGAAATACCCGCTGCAAATGCGATGACCGAAATCGCGGTAGTAAGTGCTGTCTCCCGTATTGGGGGTACAAAGAGATTTTGAGTTGACAATACGGTACGCGGAATTGTAAAAACGACAAACGTCTAGGAGCCGAGAAAAAACCGGGAGAACTTGGAAACGGAATCGTGACTATTTTAATCGGGACATGACTCTATTCATTATCCCCTCTTGGGATCTATTTGCGATTGATCTGTGAATCAAATGCCATTACTGGGGATTGTAAAGTACACCTCGCGTATTGGCAAGTTGCTGGACTCTGCGTTGCAGACAATCGTTAGTGATAAGAGTGTTGTGAGTGGTATTGAGTCCGTCGATACGTACCTCATGGCTATCGGATTCGGTGGTTACTGTTTCCGCGCGTAATCCGTAGAATACAGCAGTAATGAGCAAATGCAGTACGTACGTGGATTACTGCTGAGTTATTGGTACCACTTTTATACATGATCAATGAAGTATATTACATACTATTTCTTTCCCATAGGCTCGTTTCTCTCAGCAGTGTACTCTGTTTGAGTACATATCCTGCATCATTCGTCGCTCCGAGTTCAGTCTTGTCGTATGCCTATGCTTTTCGTGACATACAGGAGAATTGTGGCTATGTCGACGAGAAGACGCCTCTTCCCGAAGTGGAGAGCGACCAGTTGAGACAGTACCGCAGTCTGTTGAAGCTATCGCTTCTGTTCGTTCTCCGCGGCTTGGGGTAGAGGCACTACTGGATCGGTTTCATGGAGTACATTCAGCTGCTTCGTGAGTATGAGCAGCAAAACGCTCAGACGAAGACGGCATCGGTGGAAGCGTGCAATGTGTACAACGACGGAATCGGGGTCGTGGAAAGGACGAACATCCCCTGGAGTCGCGTTGTGGAGATGGAGACCCAGGTAAAGGATCCGAACCATCCGCTGGATGTGTTCCTGACGCGGAAGTAGAGGCGACTGTTGTTGCGCGCTGCTGGGGGACTTGGCTAATAGCGGTAGAATTGAAGGATTCTTTGTTGTAATCAGCCCATGGGAAATCGGCTCGTTCCGAAAGAGAGAAATGAGAGATCTGTTGATCCCGGTGAAATGGAGAAGAAACGCCTCGCCTAAGTAGCAGAGACGGATCGACTCTTGTCTTTATCAAGAATTTTCCGCGAAAACTCTTGTAGCACGACAGAACAGAGCCTCAGATTCATATAGTGTTATTTAATAACGTCGCCATGCCATCATTCCACTTTTCAGTGTCACACTTTTTTGTTGTCTAGTCTATTCCCTTACGTTTCCAATGCTGTTCGAACTTGATGATCCTGCGTCTGAGGCTGCTGTCATGTTTTCACTAAACGAAGCGCTCCCGGCCACTCCAGACACAGGGTGGCCGGGGTATCTCTTCGACTCGGAAGATAAATGGCCTCCGACCTAGCGTAGGCGGCCTTCAGCCACTGGTTGAGGGCCAAAACGATTTCGGAGCGCTTCCCGAGCTCCTGCTTCCTTTCGACGATGTCGACGGGTACAGCGACGACAACTCACTCCGCAACGAAACGAGCGATTCTGCCACGGAATCGAACTCACTGACCCTGAGCTTCTCCGAGCCGAGTTCGCAACCGAGCTCTCAGCTGAGCTCTCAACTGAGTGTGCAACTCAGCTCGCCGCTTAGCTCGCCTTTGGTCGCCAGGGAAGAAGACAGTTGTCCCAATTCTGGGCTCAACTCGTACTTGCAGAGCGTGGCGTGGCAGCAGAAGCAGAAGGCTGCCAAGGAGCGCCGTATGAAGAGAATGGCGATCCTGAAGATGAAGCGTATGTCGGGTCAGATCTCCTTTGATTCCTCGCTGCGTTATGAGAACAAGAGACGTCGTTAAAAGAATTGTTTGTTGAAGAAAGGTGTTAGGAAGGAAGAACAGGGATGGATCGCATTCCCGCGGTTCCAGTTCCATGCCCGTTTTCGGCTCAGAAAGAGACACAATCGGCGCAAAATGGTGTTAGCGGAACTCGGTAAGGGACTTACAAGTGCTCTAGCCAAATTGCAGACGACAACGATCATTGATGACGCTGTCGTGGCAAGTATCATAAAGGATATTACGAATGCGTTGCTCCATGTCTGGGTAGTCCATCGAATTCACGCGTAGTCGGATGTGAATTTGAAGCTGGTCATGAACCTCCGAACCACAATCAACAACCGAATTCAGGTGGAGTTCGCCGCGTCGGGCATCAACAAGAGGAAAGTGATCCAGCGCATCGTGTATGAGGAACTGGTGAATATGCTGTCCCCGGTGGACGTGAAACCGTTCAGACCCGTGAAGGGGAAGAGCAACGTCATCATGTTCGTCGGTCTTCAGGTGAGGGTTGTGTGTCTCCGCGAATCGTAGGGTTCCGGTAAGACTACGACGATCGGCAAGTTCGCCGCGTACTACAAACGAAAGGGGTGGAAGACCTGCATGGTTTGCGCCGATACCTTCCGAGCGGGTGCCTTCGACCAGCTGAAACAGAACGCCGTGAAGGTGAAGGTGCCCTTCTACGGTTCGTACACAGAGGCCGATCCGGTGGTGATCGCGGAGCAGGGTGTGGAGCAGTTCCGCAAGGAGAAGTTCGAGATCATCATCGTGGATACCTCCGGTCGCCACAAGCAGGAGGAGGGGCTGTTCGAGGAAATGAAGCAGGTGGCTGATCACGTCCATCCCGACGACATCGTGTTCGTGCTGGACTCCACGATCGGTCAGGCTGCCTACGACCAGGCCAGCGCCTTCAAGAGCGCCGTGTCGATCGGCAGCGTGATCATCACCAAGCTCGACGGTAACGCCAAGGGAGGTGGCGCCATCTCTGCCGTGGCCGCCACGGGCGCGCCCATCATTTTCACGGGTAGGTGTGGGTGTGGCGAGTGAGGAGCAGGTTCCGGAGAGGCGTTCGACGACTTGGAGCCGTTTGAAGCGGAGAGCTTCGTGAGCCGCCTGCTGGGCATGGGCGATATGAAGGGGCTGGTGCGCGAGCTGAAGGAGGGCGGCGCGCTGAAGGTGAAGGACGACGTGGCGAAGCACATCCAGAAGGGCAAGCTGACGATCCGCGATTTTGGCGAGCAGTTGCAGATGATCACGAAGATGGGCTCGCTGGACCGCATGATGTCGATGATCCCGGGACTGCAGAACATGGTGCCGCAGGGCGCGGGGAAGGAGAGTGGCGAGAGCATCAAGCGGATGATGATTCTGATGAATTCGATGACGGACGCCGAGCTGGACGGAGGTGGGAGACCAAGAGCGGAGTGACGATTAGAGGTGGAGTTCACGGAGAAGAGGCTGAAGCGCGCGTGCATCGGAGCCGGGTTGAAGCCGGAAGAGGGCGGCATGTTCATGCAGCTGTACAAGTCGATGGAGGGAATGATCGGCAAGATCGGCAAGTCTCCGTTGATGAACGGTATGGGTGCGAGGAGTGGATGAGTCCTAGACGAGAAGATGATGCAGCAGATGAAGCGCAATCCGCAAGCGTAGGTCCTTGAGACGGAGGTGATGGGTAGGCTGATGAAGCAGCTGCAGGGCGCGATGAACCCGCAGATGGTAGTGCGATAGTGTGTGCTGTGAGGACTAGTTGAAGCAGATGGGCGGAATGCAGAACATGATGTCGATGATGAAGGGAATGAACATCAATCCAAATATGTTTAAGGGTTTTATGTGGTTGTCCTTGTTGAACAAACAGTGGCGTTGAGTATTGGAAAGAGTAAGCCCCATTCTGTTCGCCCTCTGAGTTAACGATGTCCTCAGAAGGTTGCCTGCATAACTTTGAAAACGACGAATTCTCAGCCACCAAAACGTAGACTCATCGTATCTTCGCCTTGAATCGGTAGCTGATAGTGTTCTTTTCAGAACGGCACTCTCTGCCATTTCCGTCCGGGGAATTTCCCTAGTCATGGACCCACGCCTATCCGTCACGCTCCCACGCGAAACCCTACAATACCAAGCCGATTGGCAAGATATCAGTGCATAACCATAGCAAGCCTTAACCAATACTGAGAAAGGAGTGGTTCTCCACGGAATACGGAGTTGGGTTGTGAGTATGCTCTGATCATAGGAGGAATTCCATCGTGGATGCGAGCCAATCACATTGCAGCGCGTCTTTTCAGGGGAAGGGAGGGGAGATTTGAGAGATGGAGGGTGGGAAGGAGACGGCAGGGGGACAAGGAGGATGTGAGTCCGATTCCAAGGAAGCGTGCATCATGTGCACATCCCATGCCACAGAATGGATGCTGATCTCTCTCCATGACAGAGCACACAGAGACCTCGCCCTTCCCATATCAACCAAAATAGTCCCGATTCCTGGAATTCTCCCCATCCGAGTGTGAGGGAAACAGAAAACCAATCACTACGAATTGTATGCCCCATTCTTATCTAGCCTCATCCTGGTAGAATATGCAAAGACTCGGACAGTTCTCTGTGAAGCAATCCTCAAGATATCTTCGTGTAGGTGGTGATATGGACCCTCTCACGGGCTAGCGATTCCTTGCTACGGAAGCAAAGGCGGAAGTGAAGGCGTCTACGGCTTCCACTGCGCAAGCGGCCAAGGCGGCTGCGCCTAAGGCTGCGAAGGCTGGAGCTCCCAAACCGACGCCCAAGCCTTCATCGTCTCCCAAGGCGCCCAAGAAGGCGAGTGATGGACCGATTCGTAATGGCTTAGAGCGGAAAGGGAAAGAAGATTGCCATCGGCACGGTTGTCGTCCTTCTCGGCTGCGGAGGGCTGTACCGCTACCATGCGGGAAACGACCACCTCGCGTGCATCAGCAAGGTGAAGGGCAATAACGGAAGCAACATCCTGGAGACGCTGTACTTGATGCCTAAGGATTTGGAGTCTAAGGTTCGGATTTCTCCCCTCTGTGATCCCTAGTACGACAACTACATGTTCAACGCGTATTGCGACCGTCTCATCTACGCGATCATGCACAGTGGGCAGCAGAGCGTGTGTGTCACCCTAGACAACCCCAAGGACTTCAAGACGATGGAGGACGCGCTTGACTTCTTCGGGAGAGTAGAGCTGCCCATGTCCGAGTCATCGCGTAGTGGTTTACCACGCTGGGCATCGACGTGGACGGAAAGGCTCCCATCAGCGAGGACGGTCTGGTCGAGATGTTCTCCGAGTTCAGCAAGCAGGAGAACATGTTCAACATCTACATCATCGTTGCATCGACCTCGCTGAATCACGTCTAGGGTGAGCGCTACTTCGGCATTTCCCCGAGCACGGAGTTCATGGCGCAGACGGCGTCTCGTCTGTTCGACGCGCAGCGCGTGCGCAAGAGTGGGAGGTGGCGAGGGCGCTGAGGCGTAGACGGTCAGCTGATCATTCCGATGGCGAGCGTGATCGAGATGGTGACGGAGATGGAGGAGAAGACGAAGGAGAAGTACTACACGAGCGCGTTCATCCCGAACTTCGCGAACAAGCTGTTCAGCGGCGAGGACCGCGGCGTGAAGCTGGAGAAGCTGGTGGACGCGCTGAAGAAGGACGAGCGCGCCGGTATGGGCGTGTACGAGTTCGTGAACGTGATGTCGGTGATGGAGAGACAGACGAAGGCGAAGAAGGTGGGAGAGGAGAGGAGAGGTGACGGCTAGTTCTACTTCTATGTGGATGACTACACGGAGCAGAAGGTGAACGACGCGCTCTTCGACCACCACGACGAGAACGAGGAGGAGGAGGTTGAGGAGGTGAAGGAAGAGGTGGAGGAGGAAGAAGTGAAGGAGGAGATTCCCGAGGTTCCTGAGGTTCCCGAGACTGTGGAAACTGTGGAGACTCCTGAAGTGGTGGAGCAGTCCGAAGAGAAGTCGTTTGAATCCCTTCTCACGGAGCTGGACAGCGTGAAGAGCGACAAGTGGCGCTCGCTTCTCAAGTTCGATACGGAGGGCGTGAAGAGTGCCATGGAGAAGGAGCGTGAGGTGAGAGACAACTTAAAGAAAATGAACTGGTGGTAAGCCTGTTTTCTGAACCAGAGTTGCTTCGCACAATGTGGAACAAACACACAATTCATCCTTTGAAACGTTAAAGTAGATAAGCTACAGTTCGTACGCACACAAAACCACTCACTTTATAACCGTTCTTGCCAGAAGCCACCACGCGCAGGTAATCACGAAGCTGCTGCTTCTTCAAATACTTCTTGGTGAGGTACTAACACGTCACTCCAGTTCTGTTTCAAGCCTACCTTCAGGTATCTCTTGGCCATGGCGTTGGAAGAGACCACGCTAATCTTCTCGTCGCTGCTCGACACAGAAACCAACTCGCCGAGGTTGTTCGTCTTGTTATCGACCTTGATGTGTTCCTTCAAGAACTTCTCCTACTCATAATCGAGCAAAGAGAGTTAGACAAAAGAGGCGACTTCCATGATCTTGTCGTTCACGGGGGTAGTGCAATCAATCGTGAATTCAACCTTCTTAGCAACCTACACCGAGCATGAGAACGACGTCCCTTTGAGGCCAGTGCAGAGCACAGCTCTCTCCGTACACGGCAATTCCAGCACAATACCTACAGCAGCCATTTCGATACAACTAATAATGCTTGGCTGGTGGAAGCATGCATCGGCGCTCCGCCAAATTCGGTGAATAACCGTTTTCAGAAACACAGACGGGGCGCTCTACTGCAAAGACTCTCATTTGAGTCGCTGGAGAAGAGGAATGTCGTAAACAGGGAAATCGCCGTGAAGGAACGCGCATTCCGTACAATGACCCATCAAAGCCAATTCCTCCCCCTTTTCTTTCCAAGCAACCACACAGCAAACGGATGGAAATGGCAGACAATAGACCCCACTTGACAGGTCCGCAAAATTACCCCGTTTTTCGGCAATCACTGAATGGCTCGCCAGTTTTCACCTCGACCAAACGGTTTTCGGTTGATCAAGTAGGCGCAGTGCAACGGATATAGTGCTGTCTGCATTTTCGCTAGTTCATTTCTCTCACCCGTGGCGTAGGAATGGATCTTAACACGCTTGTTAACGTCTTGAGCGCTACAAACAACAACGACAACAGTATTCGTGGCAATGCTGAGAAGGCTTTGGGCGAGGTGCGTGTATGGGCCGCGTTTGACGCGATAGATGACGCAAGCCCCGGGATTCTTCCCCTGTCTTCTCTCCATTCTCGGAAATGACCAATTCCCCCACAGCATCAAGCTGGTATCGGTTCGGACTGTTCCTGAGGCGTAGAGCGCTGCCATCGCGCTTAAGAACCGTCTCCGAAACCGCTACGATAGTGAGCAGAACATTATCTCTCCCGAAGACAAGGCCGTTCTGCGACAGACGATTATCCCCGTTGTCGATCCTGCGCGGGCTCACGGATAGGTCCTGTGCATGCAGACCAACATCAGCGTCACGAGCCTCATCTCTGTCGCCGTGGAGGAGATCGCTTCGGTTTTCGCCGTTCCTCCTCGTTATCTCTAGCACGACTTCCCCGACAACTGGCCGGAGTGCATTCCGCACATCGAGAACGCGATCGCCAGCCAGAACCAGCAGCAGTTCTTCAACGCCGTCTACGTCGTTCGAGTAGCATTTTTTGTCCCCACTCACTCTCAGAGCATCATGCACTGCTTCCAGTATCGCTCGGAGAAGAAGCCGGTGTACATGCTGACCCAGCACTTCTTCCCCGCCTTCCTCCAGTGGATTCACAGCTTCATGGTAGGTCGCGTGCCCGTCTCCTCACTGCTAGAGTCAGACTCCCACGGAAGAGTCTCTGCAGCTCCTCAATCTCATGATGAAGACCTACTACACCTCATTGGATTTGACGTCGGAAAACGTGTCCTTCTTCCAGGTGAACGACTTTGACACGTGGGTGCCCATCCTCTGTGTCGGCGATTCGCGATTGCGCTCATGTCCTAGCAGTTCATCAGCATGCCGCCCATCAACCCGGAGAACGCCATGCCTGAAGTGAGCAGCATCGAGAAGGCCGCCTTCCCCGAGTGGCACGTGAAGAAGTGGTGCATTACCATTCTGGTGCGCATCAACGGAAACTTGTTGGGGTGGGTCTGACCATCTCGCGTCACGCGTAGAATCAAGGACAAGAAGAACCCCGACTACGTGCACTGGGTGAACGACTACGTGCCGCAGATCCTAAACCTTGTGCTGTCCCAACTGAACGAGTACAAGAACGTGCGTGTGTTCTCTCCGACTCACTCTCAGGCCGTCTTCTACTACAACAAGATGACGATCCAGCTCTTCGTGTTCCTCAAGTCGGTGATCGACGTGGCGAAGCTCTACAAGGTCATCAAATCGCACATGAACTTCATCATCAACGACGTGTTTCCGAAGGCCATGGCCATCACGCCCGAGGAGCGCGCGCTGTGGGAGGATGACCCCATCCAGTTCGTCAACCAGGTCTATGACACCTACTACGACATGACCAACGTGCGCTCGGAGGCGGGCGAGTTCCTCATCTACCTGAGCAAGGTGCGCGCCAACGACATTCTCAACCCCTTCCTGAACTTCCTGATGTCGTCCTTCGACTCGTCGCCGTCGTCGCACCGCCTCATCCGTAGGTACAACGCCACGGCGCCCGACAAGCGCGACTACATGGCGAAGGAGTGGATGCTGTACGCGCTGGAGCTGCTCGCGAACAACCTGCTGAGCAAGGACAACGTCCGCGGCAACGTGGAGAAGGTGCTGGTCGACTACGTGTACCCCGAGTTCAACTCGCCGCTCGGCTTCCTCCGCGCGCGCGCCTGCCGTCTGTACTCCTCCTTCAAGAAGCTGGATCTGGACCCCGCCCACCTGCAGAGCGTGGTGACGTCGCTGATCCGCTGTCTGGACGACCCCGAGTTCCCCGTGTGCGTCAGCGCCGCCATCTCGCTGCAGTCCTACCTGAACGACGAGTCACGCATGAATCTCATCCGCCCGCACGTGCGCCACATCGTGGAACGCTTCATCACGCTGCTGCAGAAGGTGGCGGTGGACGAGGTGATGCAGTCCTTCGACACGATCATCAACAAGTTCCAGGACGAACTGCTGCCGCTGAGCGGTGAGATCCTGCAGGTGCTGATCAACGCCTTCAAGGAGTACAAGAAGGACGTGGACAACGACACGGCGATCTTCACCGCCATGAGCACCATGGAGTGCATCTCCTCGATCGTGCTGAACGCCTCGACGAAGCGCGAGTACTACGACAACGCGGCGTCGCTGGTGGTGCCGTGCGTGATGGAGATCTTCAGCCAGCAGGAGGTGGACTACTACGACGCGGCGCTGATGATCATCCGCGCGCTCGTCAACTACTACGAGAACAGCGTGAACACCAAGGAGAGTGCGTGCTGGCGCGGGCTGTGATGTCTAGTGCTGTGGCAACTGTTCCCGCACCTCCTCCTCCTCATCCAGAACACGGCCATGGACTACATCTCCAACTTCTTCTCCGTCGTTGACTGCTACCTGGCGATCGAGTCGCGCTCCCTGTGCGCTCTCACGCGTAGGTCGAACGACGTCATCGACCGCTCCTTCAACGGCAAGTCGTACCTGCAGATGCTCCTTGACTTCGTCAACGAGTCGCTGTTCGACCCCGAGCTGGGCTATCAGGAGCAGAGCTACGCCGTGGGCGTGTTGATGATCATCGTGCACTACCTCTACGGTACCTCTCTCTTCCTCCGCTCACAGACAGGCAAGGTGGACACGGTCATCCAGCCGGCGGTGGACGTGGTGAACCGCTACATCGCCGCCAAGGAGGCGGACATCACGCGCATCCTCAACGACAACGAGGAGGAGGAGGACATCAAGCAGTTCTACCTGGAGCAGGCGCGCGACTGCATCGTGAGCGCTGGCGGAGGCTGTGACCCCTAGTGCCGCGCGCTGATGGTGATCGAGTCGGCGATTATCCTTCGCCCGCGCCAGACGCTGGCGTACCTGGTCAGCGTGAACTACGCGGACACCTACATGCAGACGTTCGTCACGTACATCGACGCGCACGAGAGCTTCCTCGCCACGCACCTCGCGTCGCTGTCGCTGGCGGCGCTGTTCACCATCCCCTTCAACGAGCTCCCGCCGTCGTACCGCAGCGAGATGCCGCGCCTGTTCGAGCTGTGCATGCAGCTGGCGAACGAGGTGCAGAGGCTGAAGAAGCAGCGCGACGCGTCGGACAAGGCGAACGACGACGTGGACTACGAGGAGCTGATGGACCGTCTGTACGGACAGAGCTTCAAGCAGAACGACTGGGGCTTCAACGAGGACTGCGACGTGGACGACGACGACGACCTGGGCGAGTTCGACCTGAAGCAGCTGGAGGACCTGGGCGGCATCGAGGGCGACTGCTCGGAGATCGACGACCACCTGTTCAACAACGTGACGGTGATTGACGAGGTGACGTACATGAACCAGGCGTTCAACGTGGGTGCGAGAGGAGGGCGTGAGTCGTAGTTGTGCAATACGCAGCAGTCGCAGGTGATGAAGGACGTGCTTCACGCGGTGAGCAACGATGCGCAGTCTGTCTTTAATATGATGATGTCGGCTCCGACGTCGGGAGAGGTCTACTTTTGAGCTTTATTGCCGTGTTTGTGAACAAACAGTCGTACAGGAGAGAAGACAGCTTCAGCAAGTCGTAGCTCTAGGCGTGACACTCCCTTGCCTGTCTCACTTCCAAATACACGTCCAGCAACTCCTTGAAGTGCTGGAGCGTTCCCTCCGGAAGCGACTCCTTTTCCGCCGGCAGTCTCGCTTGCGAGTTCTTCTTCCTTCTCTTCGTCTTCTTCTTCGGCTCCACCTTGCTCTCCTCGCTCTACGCCTCACACCCACCTCTCGCCCCCACGTCGTCCCAGTGCGCCAACTGGTAGTCCAGGTGGTACATGGAGCAGTCGCAGTGCTCGCACACGGGGAAGTTGCACTCCTGGCAGAACTTCATCGGCACATTGCCCACACTACGCCTCACTCTCGGTCTCCTCTCCCACTAGAAGAAGTTGTGGCACACGCCGCACTGGTAGAAGTAGCAGTGGAAGAACGCCTCCGCGCGCTTCTGGAACGCCGACTGCGAGTTCAGCGAGATCTCCTGCAGCGTCTGCAGGTCCATCAACGCCACGTACGGGTTCGGCGATCGGCGCGCCACCGCCAGACGATCTCCCGCCTTCTACCATCAACTCTCAGCGAAACGCCTACGACGATGCACTCCAGCGCGTCGAACACGTCCGGGTTCTGCCGCTCGTGGCGCAGCAGCGACATCAGCAGGTCGATCACGCCGTTGTTGACGAAGAACTCGATCTGCTCGTCGTTTCCGCACGTACAGCCATTCATGAATACCCAGTACGCCTCCGTCTTCAGGTCGTCCCCGCTCTGGGAGTGAAGCATGGCGATGATCTGATCGATGATGTTGCTTTTCATGATGGCGTCGATCTAAAAGTGAGGGGTGTGGGGGATGGGGACCAGTTCGCTGCTGCCCGCGATGATGTTGGATATGGTCCAGAGCGACTCCTTTAGGATGGATGTTGATGTCTGTTTGAGGAGGTTGCTCAGATACTTGATGACGTCGCAATCCACCGCGTACTAGCGATGATGATCATGCACCATCACTCACTTCGGTGTAGTCGAAATTCTCCTTGTCGTCACGCTCCAGAGCGATGATACACCCCACGACGTGAAGCGCCTCCGTGACCACATCGATGGCGTGATGACCCAAGAGAGTGATGATATAGGGGATCATGCACGAGGACACCATGTACTAGTCGGTGAAAACGGAAAGACAGACAAACAATCACACGCTGAGCAATCACGAAGTGGCGACCGATCACCTTGCAGATCTGGATAACGACGACTTTGTCGTACTACGCGTGAATGGGAGAGAGAGGATGCACAGTCGATGTGAGCTTTCGGTTGAGAACGGAGAGAATACGCTTGATGTCGGCGCTCTGTAACTCGATTTGTGGAGGATACTGACAGAAGCAGTTGAGACACGCAATGAAAATGGACTCTGGAGTGCTTTCTGCCGTGATGAGCTCTATGAGGCGCGGAATGAAGTTGCCTTCGAGAAGGATCGTTTGAATCTCAATCTCGAAGGGCTTCGATTTGGAGTACTGCTTCGACTGACCCACGTAGAACCAGACGATGGTGCTCAGCAAATTCACTGCCTGCTCCACGATGGGCCAGTTGGTCGTATCCATATAGCCCTTTATGATGTTTAAAATGCCGACACGGCACAGCTTGTTGATATATCTCTCTGACGTACTACATAGCGTTGTAAACAGTCGAAGCAACTACCCCATAAGAAGGTTGAGACCAAGGACTACCTGCACATTCACTTCCAGACTCCGGTTCTTTTGGATCTGCTCCACTAGCACCGGAAGGATGTGGATGCTCTTCGTTGTGTCCAGCGCCATCACACTCCTCTCCTGCTCGAAGAAATCCGCGATATCGTTTATCTGCTTCAGCAGTTGATCATCGGACAGGTCATTCAGGTTTTCGACGAGATTCTCCGATATAGAACGGATACCCCGCTTTAACGCCGCGTCGCTGTGAAGGGAGCCCAGAGCATCCATCGGAAGGAAAAAGTCAGAATTGTTCATTCCTCCCTCTTCGCACTCGCGTAAAATTGCTAACTACGACAACACACGCACAACAGATAAAGAATTGTGACAAACGGGGGACGAGCGCGCTTTTGACAACAAAGAAGCGAAAGCGAAAACTACAGTCTCCGCATAAAGCGAGACAGGGGAATGACTCGATTCCGAAGACAATACCACTTCTTCAGGTGGAAACTAGCCTTTTCCATATACCCAAACGGAATGTGAAAGCCCCGGGACACTTCCTATTGCATGACTACAGTTCGGAACGCATCACCTGAATACACACCGAATACGGGAGCGGGTAATACATCCGAATGTACGACGACGGCTTGAACACAGGGGGAATGAAATACGTGATTTGGTTCTCCTCCCTGAATCGCCGGAACAACTGCTCCTCCTCATTCACGTGGAACAAGTGGTCGCGCATCTGGTCGTTCGAGACGAGCTACAGCTCACTTCGCAGCAGCATCACTACGTAGCGTCCAGGCCTCTGCAATGTGGCATACAGCCAATACCAATCGTCATTCGAGCCCGGTTCCACGAAGTACAGATGGTTCGATGCGTGGAGTTTCTAGACATGATGCAATTCCGCCTTCGGTACATCCAGGATTTCCAGTTGGTCCTTGCGCGATTGCAGGTGATGCAGGTGGTACGAGTGCAGAATGACCAGCGGGGATAGGTGCTGGTCCTGGAATTGCGTCACCATGCGGTCGATGTTGTCCGCGTTCAGATATAATCCATTCTTCGCATTCTCCCTGTTGTTTGCATTCGCAAAGCCAATGTTCGCGCCATCCAACACGACATTGAAGTCCATCGTCTCCAGTTGCTTCCGGAAGTAGTCAAATTGCTTCTTCTGCTTGAGCGACGATTCTACATCTCATATCAACTTCCAACTACAACGTGGGAGCGCGGCCACACTCCGAAGGAGTCTCTGGCGGTCTTCCTCGCTGATTCGTTCCTTCCGCACTTCCTCGTGGCAGCAGCTGCATTGATTCTGATGGACTGTGAACGGAACGAACTGCCAAGAGGGGTTCCTACAATGGACGCAAACCCGGGTAGCTACAAGACGCAGAACTGCCTCAGCGCTTCGAGAACGGAGGGGTCCGTGAGATATCGATCCTTCTTGGCCATTTGTCGAAGGGTGTCGATCAATCCTCGTTCGTCGTGATTCGCTCCGTCTACTGGTAATACGCTGCACAACCCATACAAAGCGTGATCTGCTCCCCTCGAACCTTCTGGTTGAACTCGCCATCCTCCTTCATCAACATGGCGTTAAGCTGCTGCACGAGACGCGTGTCCGCTGACTGTTCTGCGAGCTTCAGTAGCGATACGATGTGACGATTTCTACCCATAACCCACGCTTTCCACAAGGAGTCACTTTACGGGCAAGCCATCTCTCTTCATGCGTTCTAACCACGCTAGCGCTTCCTTTGGTTTCTTGTAAAACGAATAGTCGGTGAGAATACAGGTGTAAGCCGCTTCGGGTATGCTTTTCAGCCCATCAATCTTCTCCACGCAGTCATAGAACAGTGTGTTGCAGTCCGTTAGCTTTGGAATCGAAGAAAGAACGAGACACACCAAATCCCTGTACCTCAGTCCTTCCACGTCATGGATACCATTCGACCGGCTGTGCTGACAACAGTGCAAGAGCTGTCTCCTTCAAATAGGCAACGTCGTTCTGATCACGCGCGTGAAGAAGCTGAAGGCGCAGTTGATTCTTCTCACCCTTCTCCATAGAATGGAACGCAGCTGGGGTTGGAGGGAGGGAATCCAAAAGAAGGAACTGTTTTGACCCACTCTTTCGTTTTCCTCAAAGACATGCCCCTCGCTTTAACCGTATCGCGCTCGATGTATCTCAAGGAAATGGCGAAGCGTTGCATTTCGTCAAGCCGCCCCCTTCTGAAGTTGAAGACCGTCTGCCGCTTCAAAACGGGTTTCTCGTTCAATAACTTTTCGAGTAGTCAACTTCTTCGCGCTCCAATCGCTCGTTCATGTCCTGTACAGTGGTGATGGCTGAAGCGTAGTTAGTGTGTCAAAAGAAGAGGAGAAGGAAGAGAGGAGGGAGAAGCGCCACGAACTGGTGGAAAAGGAGAAGAAGAGTGTCATCAACTTCGGACACAAGTTCAATCAGTTGGGTGGTACCAAGGTGGTGATCGCGTATTTTGGACTGTATTGCTGCACATATTCAGTGAGTCGTAGGGAGGCGGTGTGTTTGGCAGGCTTTTACTTTTCTTTCAAACTGGGTTTGGTTTCCCCTGAAACGATTGTGGGGGTTATGAATAAGTGGGAGTTCACTAGCCGCTATTCTCACCTGATCATGAACAACCCGAACGTTTGGATAGTTCGTTGATTTAAGCGTAGGCAAGCTTGTTCACCCTCGCATATCTGTGCAACAAGGCGATGTTTGGGTGTTGGTTTTCGTGTGATGTGTAGCAGTCCTCTGCGTATGGCGCTGATTACTGGCTACGGTACTTACGTTGTCGAGAAGAATAAGAAGGAGCTGAAGAAGGAGAAGATGCATTGCAAGCACGGCGAGTGCCGGTGTGGACAGAATAAGTGCGAGAAGGGAGAGTGTAAGTGTGGAGAGGGTGAGTGTAAGTGCGGGAAGGGTGAATGCAAGTGTGGAGAGGGTGAATGCAAATGCGGAGACAAGGAGTGTGGAGAGGGTGAATGCAAATGCGGAGACAAGGAGTGTGGAAAGGGTGAGTGCAAATGTGGAGACAAGGAATGCGGCAAGGGCGAATGCAAATGTGGAGAGAAAGAATGTGGAAAGAGCGAATGCAAATGCGGCAAGGGCAACTGCAAATGCGGAGACAAGGAATGTGGAAAGGGTGATTGCAAATGTGGAGACAAGGAATGCGGCAAGGGCAACTGCAAATGCGGACAAGGAAATCACCACTGCAAGGACAAGCAAAACGAGCGTTTGGTTGGAGTAATGGAGTAATCCTCTTTGTTGTCAACAAATGCGATCTAAAAGGGAGTGGGTCTCCTTCTTCCAGTATACTTTGAATCTCTGGCCGTCTTCCTTCCCTGCTCCTGCTGCTTTTCCTTCTTCTTCATAATCCACTCCCTAGTCCTCAACAGCAAATCACTTCCTCACTTGCTCTTGATCGGAGCAAACTCGCGCCCTCTCTTCCTTCGGTTCAACGCCTTCTCACGAGCGGTGAAGCGGACATCATTCGTTTCGCTTGCCTCGTCGCTCAACCCCTTCGGAACCTCAAAGTTCGGATCATTTCCAGCCTTCAACACCAAAAACATCTTCTTTGCTTTCGCACTATCCGTGACAACACAATACAACGCGAACCTATTCGGATAGTCCACCACCAAACCACCCGTAAAGCCGCACTTCGTTGCCGTCTTTGAAATCAACTCCATCTGTTCGGGGGTTTCAGGATACAGCTGAATGACGGCTCTAGGAGTCATTGATATATAACATACATGTACCTCGCTCCAGATCGGAGACAGTTGAACAGCGTCATAAAGAAAGACGTCAAACGACGACTACACTTCAGCACCAGACGAAACACAAACATCGGATTCTCGCTCTTTGAGTTGGAGTAGCACAACCACTGCACTGCCGAAATACTAATGACTCCATCGAAAACGCCATTGCGGAAAGGCAAACCCTGACCCATATCATGAAGCATCACATCTCCTTCAACTCCATTCTAGCCATGATGCAGGAGGAAGAATAACTACCTCTACAGCGATGTTGAGCATCGAAGGACTGATATCGCACCCAATCCAATGGTAGCCACGGTTTGAAATGCACTCTCCGCTGAGTCCACTTCCACAGCCAATATCCAGCAACAACGCGCTTTGTCCTTCGGGGAGTGCTAACAGGTCGATGGCTCGATCCGCCAACTGCGCCTGAATCAGACGGATACGACTGTTATTGGCGTACTTCTTCGCCTCCTTCTCGTTGTAAAACAGCTACGAATCAATGAAAGGGCTGCTTCAGCTACATCGGGAGGTCCTTCCTTTTCAGGACGACTCATGTTTCTGTTCGCAATAGGTGTTTGTGGATTCTACTCCTTCTCGTTTCTTTGCTGCGCGCATTTGGAAGGAGAGGACGTCCAGAATAGAAGTGGGTTCTGTAGAGGGCGACGCGTTCCCAATTGTTTTCAGTCCGTATTCTGGCAAATGAGGTCATTCGTTGGAGTCTTTGAATGAGCTTCTGTCGAACTATGCTGGTTTGGGGAGAAAAGGAACAGGTCGGTTTTGACAGGATGCGTTATCCCCGCGACAAGGAGTTTCACTCCTGTCATTCCTGTTTCTCGCCAAAAGAGGTATGAATGAGTAGCGATACTGATCCGTCCTTCGACAGAATGTCGGCTTCAGTCGATTCGAGTGACTTCCGCACCATATTACCCTCATCTGACACATGTGAAGACTCTCAGATCACCGACGCCTTTCAAGTGACTGATTCAGAAATGGGCGAGTACTCGATTCGTTTCATGGACGGTCAAGAACCCGTCGATATGAGTCAGCTGTTCCCTTTCACCGTTGGATGTACTATCACCGCCAGAATCTTATTTTGTAGATCATCTCCGTGACAGATTCATTATTTCTGGCTGGGATGATGTGGAGAATCAGAATGCGGGCTGGGACGATTACGAATACACGAAACGCGACTCCATATCGCCCATAGCAAACGACTACTCGGCTAGCCCCTTCTCTGAGTACCTTAACAATTCTCAGAAGAAGTGGGTACCGCAGTTCAACTGCTGTATTTCAAAAGCGGGAGAGGATTATGAGTACTACGACGCACAACCGCTTCCCTATTCAGCATGCCTGGAAGAGCCGACTGGTAATCGGCGGCCTCCAACCGTAGTGGACTCCTCTTCCAATTCCGTTCATCTCTCTAGGAAGATGGAAGAGACGGACATGTCCGAATCGAGCAGTCTGTGTTCTTCAGATGCCACAGACGATGCGACCTCGTTCTCTACAAGTCTGCAGTATGATACTCTGCCTCGCAAAGCGTTTGACATTGATTCGGGGAACATCTCTCCGATAGAAGCAGAGTGGTGTGTGTAATCGCTGTTTGTTTGTTCAAACGAATGTGGTCAGTCTTCATTCAATCGAATGTGGTCAATCTTTGCTCAAACAAATGTAGTCAATCAAACACGTGCTACATAATAAGACAAGACTTTCTTCGCTCCTCCCTCTCACTCGGGGACTGTTCATCCTCTTCGTCAATACTCTCCATGTCCATCTTCGCATGGACAGCAGGCACGTCGTTCAGCTCCACCGCCTCCGTGGAGGGCCGCTCGCTGCCTTCATGGGTTTCATACACCGACGTCTCGATGGGGTTTGGGATGCTCTGTACACTGTAGTAGATAGAATCGCGGTTCTCGCTCGAAACAGGAGTGCTCTGCCCTTCTGTCGGCGTTATGGATTTGAAAGCACCCGCTTGCTGGCCCGGGTGCTGCACGACGGTTCGCAGTTTTACAGGCTGGAAGGCGTGGGACG
>ERZ780157.1294-NODE-1294-length-27905-cov-3.415548_pt1 | contig 27905 bp, 40 predicted proteins | sample MGYA00511169_ERZ780157 | MGnify/ENA primary metagenome ERZ780157 (study PRJEB29588, sample SAMEA1965149) | human gut metagenome | biome: human gut; feature: human-associated habitat; material: faeces | place: Denmark | collected 2008/2010 ... | reverse complement strand
CGAAGTGGACCCGTGAGGAGTACGCGGAGATGAGACAGAGCGGCAAGCTGGTGCCCGCTGGTAACATCGCCAAGTACATTCCTGATCATGGTAAGTTGGAGGCTTAATTCTTTCAAGTGATGAAGGTGCGTGTTTGTTTTGAGAAGTGCATTAAGGAGAGATCTGCGTTGTATGAATCCTCACATATCCTATCCATTTCCTACAAGGTCTTTCCCCTCTTCATCCATTCCAATCCTCAAACAAACACACGCACTGTACATGTAGCATTTCCTTGAACACATCACGACGCCCCTTACAGTCCTCATCACTTGTGCACTCCTGGCGATACCTCACTCCTGTGTTAAAGGCAGGCGAGCACGACTTCGGAATGCGCGCACTATGGACAAGAGCAGTTAGAATAGCCTGGTCTTGTCGATGATTCTTCCTCGAACTCCCGTAAGGCGAAATGCAATTCCTCGTGTACGCGCACTCCACCAAGGGCTCGATGATCTTCTCCATCACCACGTCATTCGCGTAGTTGATGAACAAATACCCTCCCGTGCACATCCCCTTTCCGAGCATCATCTTACGAAGCATGTGGTGGCCCACCATAAACGAGGACGCGGTTGGATACATCCACGACTGAAGAGAACCTCCGGAGTACGGCGTGAACAAGCCGTACTCGCGCACGCGCTCCAACTCCCTGTCGATTCTCCTCGGCAAACGGTTGCCCCCGTCCGACCAGATGACGATCCGTCTCGACTCGTCCAGCACATCGCTGTAGCTGATTACCTTCCATGAGTAACCTCCGCGAATGTTGACGTCATGGATCGACCACCAGTCCGGGAAATGGGCAAAATTGAATTTGCGGTAGTACAGGGTTGCGTGAGAGTCACGCTTGAAGATGGACAGCATCACCTTCATCTCGCGAATCAGAGCGTTCAGTGCGGTATCGTCCAAACCAAAATCAACAAAAACGATGGACGCGCTGCTGTTGGTGAGAATGAGAGAGTACATCGTGTTTATGTTAGAATACAGATGGTTCGTCGAGCTTCCCGTTACGAAAATAAAGTCGACACCCTGAAAAGACGCGTCCTCCACCTCACCAAAATGAACCTCGGCTGGGAACCGGGGATCCCGCTGACCGAAGTTCACATAGCGCATGCTCTTGTTGGAGACCAGCTGGTCGAAGGGAATAGGGTAGACAATGTCCGCGTAGTCGTACTCTACTCATCAACACAACACCCCATTTCCCCACGATTCGTCTCGTACTTTCCAAACTCGGCAAGCGTCAAGTTCTTTGGCCTTCTTGGAATCGTGAAGTTCTCGGGTCTTATGGGAATCGCTTCATTCCCCAACGAAGGACGGAATGTAGCTGAGGGAATCACTCTTACCACTTCTGTCGGCGCGACAGTCTCGTGAATCGACTCTGTCTCCGGAATCGACTCTGAGTCGTCCACTTCGTCAGAATAGGATTCGTACTGAACTCTGTTGGCTTCCTCACGCCCATAGTTGCGGAAATCGCTGGGCTTCTCGCAATACCAGTAATGAAGGCAACAGATGAGAATAATGCAAAGGATGTAAAACCGAAAGAGCACACTCATTCTGTCCGTCCGCTTGAACCCCACAAGAAAAACCGATCGGTAGCAATAATCAGGGCAATTTGTGCCCTTGTCAACACGACTGAAACGCCAATCCGTTGGGATGGCACCCATCATGGGATGCTCGTCGGGTCTGTGCTTTGGGCGCACCCCATTTCCTCGACGATCGTCAGTACCAAGCCTCTGAGAAGGAAACCAGCGATACCCATGGCACTCTATCACCTCGCTGTACTCGTCTGTGTGGCCATTCCCTCTCTGCTGTTCACTTCTGCCGTAACCATGTTCTTTGTGACTCCTATTCCTTCCTTGTCACGTGTAGCAGAGAGTGAGTGCGCAACAAGGGGACAACTGGACTGTGGATAGGAACGAGGGTTGCTTCGCGGATTTTGGGAGCGCTAGAAGAGGGCATACAGATTTCATGCCGGCGGATGAAAGGACATTCTCTATCGCTCTCATCACCACAGAAGACGGCTTTTCGGAGAAGGTTAAGCGCAAAATGCAGCTGTTCAAAGATGTGAGCGATATCTATCACGAGCGCTTCCACTCGCAGTCCATTCTCTTCACAAAGACTCCCCAGTTATTCTCTTTCTTTGCCAACTCGTCTGTGATCGTGAGCAGCGATTTTGCGTACGGGAGTTCGAGGGTTGTGAGCAGTAGCGTGAATCCGTTTGGAATGCCCGTCATCACCTCCCTGTTTCAGAATGCTGGAAAGCGAATCAGAGCAGAGTACTACGGCTACCTAAACTCGGACATTCTAATCGAGCCCACGCTGTTTGACGTCCTGGCGTTTTGCAAGAAGGAAGCGGAAGAGGGGAGAATTGCGAAGAGAGTACTCATCCCGAGTTGTCGTAATGATTAGCACGAGATTGCGAGTCGAGTGTATGAGCGCAAGATGGAGTACATTCCCACGGAATTCCGCGATTTCGATGCCATTCACTCCTTTTTCTCAACCTACAAGCGCTCGCCTCAAGCCCTTCGGAATCGGGGCAGCGCTGTGCGTACTTTCATCCCGGTTGATGCTTAGGACTACTTCATCTTCTCACGAGACGCTCTACCGCTCGTGTCGCGAACAGAGGAGCAGGCAGTCATTGGACGCTACATGATTGACAATTACTTGATGGGCGTGGTATGGGACGATAATCGTGCAAACCAAACAGCTCAGTTGATTGACGCCACGGCTGCAGGTAGGATTGGTGTGAGAGTGGTGAGTGGCAGTGATTGGAATCCATGAGGGGAAGGATGGCTACTACAACCGGAATGTTGTCTCCCAAACGAAGGAGGACAGAATGTGGAACCGGGGCGTGATGAGGGAGTACGGCGTGCATTATTCGTATCTGAGTGAAGCGGGTAATCTGGTGCTGCAGCGGCCAAGCGGTGTGTGTTGTACTATAAAAGGGATCACCAAGTACTCTTGTTTGTTGGAAATGGAGCCTACATCTCAGCGACACACTCTCCACGAAATGCACTCAGCATTAACTCTTTCTGTGGCACCAAAGGCAAATCCCCATTGTTCCTTTTCTCTGAGCACACTGAAGGATGCCCGTGGTTGTAACAGAATTGTAGAGTGCGATTCACATGCTAGATGCGTCTGGCGCGGTTTGGCAGGAGACATATGCCATTCTACAGAATTCGCGTCTGTAACAAGAACGTGAAAAGAGACGGAAAGTATATAGAAGAAGTAGGGTCTTGGTTGTCGTGTTTGATGCGCTCTAGGTGGGAACGTACAATCCTATCCCTTTAGACGATGGAGTGAAAGAACTGAGGTTAAATGTTGGTAGGGATGAAAGTGGGCCTATTCTTACGGGTAGACCGCATAAAGTACTGGTTATCCGTCGGAGCGCAGCCCTCCGAGACAGTTGCTGTCCTCTTGGGAAGAGTATTGTGTGAGCTTTCATGAGTGATGCATAGGCTGGCATTCTGCCTCCTCCTCCTCTTCGTCCCTATGTACAAAGCGCGCTCCCCAAGAAGGCTGCGGAAGAGGCGGAGGCCGGCGATAAAGCTGAAGAACCTGCAAAGTAATAGACTCCTTTTATGTCCTGTTTGAAACAAACACGAATGGGGACCTAAATGAAACAACACTACGCGTTCGTCTTTCTGTTCTTGTTCTTGTTCTGCTTCTGCTGGAGAATATCCGCCTTGCGGCTCTTCAACTCCTCTCTCACCTGCTCCGCTCTCGTCACATCAATCTTCGTCGCAGCAGGCAGGCGCTGCAGCATCTCCACATTCTACACGTCACACCACGAGAATCATAACGACTCTTGCAATAACCACCTTCTTGCTGAGTCGCTGATGCTCCTTCGCCAGTGCCATACTACGTATCACCGATGAAAACAACACCCACCGCTTCTCATAGAAGCGCTTCTCGCGCACCTGCTGAATCTCGCTTACACGCTTCATGGCCTGCAGCGTCTTGGCCATCAACTCGCGGTTGTACTTCACAGGTCGGTTGCGCGTCTTCTCAAACTCAAACGTCGAGTCCTAGGCGAATTACACAACGCCCAACGCAATTCGTACAACGCGAATGTCCTTTCCGTTCGCGCGTCTGAACGCCTTCGTCCATCGCACCTTTCTCGGATTGCGTCTCAGATTGAAGTTCTTTCGGCACTTGGAGCGGCAGAAACGGAACACCTATTCCATTATGCAGCACCCCCTCCATAATCCACTTTACTGTCGTTACGGACAAACACAATTCCATGTCCGGGATAAATCGGACTGGAGCAAAAGTAGCACGTTTCTATTCTCATCCTTCTTAACTACTCTATTTGGAGTAAAACCAATTAAGAAGCAATGGCCAGTTCCCTGGAAATGACGAAAAGAATCGGCGCCCGAACGCCGCTTTCGCGAGAACAAACAGCCCATCCATTCTAATCACTCTTTGATACAACACGCTGCGAGAGCTCCGACTCTCCAGACTTTGACTTGCGCTCCACCTCCTTCGACATCGAATACAACACCGAGTCCACCATGCCCATCACCGTGAACACACCACCGAGAATGGCGCACAGCGACGTGCACAGCTCGAAGAGGGGAAGATGCGTCTCGCGAATCACTGATCGCAGCGGCGAGAACTCGTAGACGAAGTACACGCCCGGCATCAGCGACGACCCCGCCTGCAGAGGCCGGATGTGGTGCGTCTCCGTCACTCTATCCCTCACAGCCCCCACACAGCCCAACTGGTACGTGTTCAGCGTGTTCCCACGCACATCGATGTATGTCGTCGGGATCGCGTTCACGAAGTACTGGTACATGGAGGCGGTCTCCGTCGTCATCACGCCCTTGCGCTCTGCGAACGGCGAGTGCTGTCCCTGCGTCTCACGCCTCCTCCCATTTCCCACCTTCAGCTCCTCGCCCAGCGAGAACCGGTGAATGACGTGCGTGACGTTCAGCGTGGTGGAGGTGTGGTGAAGGAGCCTCTCTCCATCATGGAAGGATATACCTCGCGGAGCTGCTGCAGCGTGAGGAGATCGTTCGCGTGGCTGGGGATGATGAACATGTGACCCTGCACCTTGCTCACGTGAAGGTGACCCTCCACACGACATCCCTTCTCCACGCCGTTCTTCCACTTCTCGATGAAGTCGTATCCCTTGCACTACGCGTTTACGCCAAGCAACAGACCGACTTGAGGCGCCGTCTGGAGAATGCGATCCACATTCCAGTGCTTGTGCTGGTACGCGTGGACGAGGTCTTCGCAGCTGTTGCAACACTCACCTTCCCTTCCCGCGCCGAAGCAGTCGCCGCAACTCGCTTTCGCGTCCTCCACCACAGAGGGATCGTCCTCGTGCTTGGTTGCTTCCAGCACCTCCTCCTTCGTCGGTACCGTGATTGTGATCTAGAGTGAAGCGTATGGAGCACGATTACCGAAGACTTGTTGCGCGCGCCGATGAGGTTGCCGTTCACGTCCAGACTCGTTTTGTAAATCTCGTTTTCGATGTCCATACGGTCGTTGCCGAGCGCATCGCGATAACCCACCTGGAGGAATCCGCAGGGAATGCTATAGCATCATCAAGCGTCACGAATGCAATACAAGGGGAAATCAATCGACAGCGAAATGTCCGTTTGGGCCGTCGTCTCCTTGTCGATGACCATATCCTCCACGCGCTCCTATCCGTCACAATACCACCATCAATAACTACGTTATGAATGTACAGCTTGAATTCGCCCCAGAAGAGCGCTCCCATAATACACACGGTCACAACCGAAACTAGGGGTGATGCAACAACCCAATCACGACTAAACGCGCCCGACAGCGTCCTCACTGTGAACGAATCCTCCGTTGAGGGATTCATATCGAACTTCTTCAACATCTTGCGAATCGAACTCATTCCGTTGAGCAGTCCCCTTTCGATGAGTCGTCCCTTTCGAGATATCCGAGATGGAAAGGACGACCGAATTCCTTCCGATTTCTGGAGAGTGGAACAAACGGGACAAAGAAAAGCAGAATAGAACACCATAAATCACATTAATCGGAATACTCTTCACTAGAATCGTTGTTTACTTTGAAACGCCGGGGAACCGCTTCTGGATGCTTCAACTCCAACGTTCCAGACGGACTTGGAGGATGCAAACGGCTAATATGCCCAGCATGCAATTGCCTACTTGGCTCGATTGACGTCGGGGACGAACTCGTTCGAAGAGACGACAACCGAGGATGGGAGGAAGAGTCTCCCGTCAGCGGGTGGGGACGGTTTTCTTGTTTCTAGTCGTGAGGAACGGGAGAGACGGACTACGCGCTGACTCTGCTCCTCGCGCGTCTTTTCCGCCTGCTGTCGAAAATGTTCGCCAGAATCGAAGTGTTTGATGTTGCCGGCACGCAACCGCTGCTGGAGCAGGGACGAACGACCGCCAAGACCACCATACCCCTTTCCTCTCCCCAAACCGCCGTAACTATTCGCTGTACTCTTCTGCGCTTCATCTAATGGTGATTCCGCATGTCCGCACTTACTCGTCTTGACTCGGGTCTGTGGAGACGGCTGCAGAGGAGACTATCCGTGAACTTTGCACGCTGACACAAACCTCAGGCAGAACAGGAGCGACTGTGTCGATAACTTCAACGATTTCCTTTGAACTCAGAGCCGTATACCCTATTCATCATAACAAGATGTACACAACGAAATACCTCGAATGGGAGCTGTTGTCAGCGCGGTGGGGCTATCATCAATCTCCACCTGTTCGGCTGCGTCATTGCCTCCCTTGATTTCCTCAGAAGAAAGATTCATACAGCAGATCCGATTCCTTTTGAAGAAATGGTAGAATTCTGTGTCTTTCGCATCTTCCATGATGGGCAAAACGAGGCCCTATTTCTGGAATCGTGTAGAACAAACAGCAGACTCATTCTATATGCACAGAAAGGCTCACTTGAACCTCTTCTTAAAGTCGCAGTAGTTCTGCTTGAAGAGTCGATCCACCGGAAGAGAGATGAGCACGCTGGAGTAGTTCATGAGCACGCCCTCCAGCTCCCCCAGCATCGCCAAATCACTTCCCTCAAACGGCACCATTCGGGTCAGTCCCACCGGCTTCGTTGGGAGAGAGAACACCGCCTCATGCAGGAATCGGACGTCCCTCAGCGAGTTGAACACTCTCCACGAGTAGCCGCAGCCGATCACTTCCCACTCCAGCCTGACCTTCTCCGCTTCGTACTGGGTGATCTCCGCGTTCGACGTCTTCAGCGTGATTTGCTCGATTGGAACCGAAATGGGACTGTCCAGAGGAGTGGACGGTCGTCGTTGGATCCCTACGAGTCATGCGATTCGTAATTCCGTACACTCCACACAAACGCAGCTGCGCGAGGCAAAGGAAGCATACAGAGAGCGCGTCCTCGCCATCCGAACGTTCAAAATGAAATCCTGCACGAGGTCCATTAATGTCCGGTACTTGAAGCTGCACTGCACGGGAACGTCGCTCGCATGATTCCTGCCACTCTCTCTCGCACGCATGAACATGAAGTGGTTCTCCGAGCCCGCCGTCACGATGTTCTCGTAACACTCGCTCCACACAACGCGGTTTTCCTTCACGTGAATCACGAACAGACGCGCCGTCGTGAAGAACAACACCATCTCTTCATCGTTCACGGGGATGTGCACCACGTAGCGCTCGCTGTGCAGACTCACCAACCCCTCGCGATTCAGTACTGCCATGAACGCCTCGCCACATGCCGTGAACCCGTCATACGGCGACAACACATCACCAAACCCGATGTAACGCGGCACGCGCACGCGCACCGGCACGATCTCCACGCGCGCCATGTCCTTCATCTTCCCGAGAAGAGACGACGTGTCGTCCAGAATGCCCCCGACGGGTTTGGTGATGATCCCAACAGCGCCTTTTCCGACACCCTCCAACTTCCCCTTCACGCCCTTCGACTGCGTGATGCCGTGAATCAGCTCCGTCACGCCGCTCTTCACGCCGTGGAGAAGTCCCGTCTTGCCCGCAGCGCGGTCCGCCTTGTACTGCTCGCTCATCGTCAGAGACTCCACGCCGTTCCCCAGCGTGTCGGCAAATCGTTCCGCAGAGTTGAAAAGCCCGAACGCCGTTTTCGACAGGAGTTGCTTGGTGCCCTTCCCGATCCCATCAATGAACTCTGCAGGACCCTGCTTCACGCCCTGAATCGACTCGTCGATCAGCGCCCTCACGCCCTGACCCAGGTTGCTCACCAGCTCCGCCGGGTTGCCCAAAATATTCACAGCACCCAGAATGCGATAGATCTTCACCTTCGCCTGTCGGACGTAGTGCTGCTTCACGCGGTCGACGATGTCGTCCTCGTTCAGGTAGAGGTTCTCCGCCTCGAAGGACGAGAGGTTGATCACGGCGTTGTCGATGTTGGTGATCATGCTCCCGGCGGCGTCGAACAACGCTTTGAAGATGGCGGGAACGAAGGGGTGGTTGAAGAAGGAGGCGGTGATCGGGTATTGTGCGTTGGACTTGAAGGACAGCTTGACGCAAACAGGGTAGAGATAAATGGACTCTGTGAAGAGGTACGAGCGCGATGTGGAGAGTGTGGGAAGAGGGTAGTGAAGCTGGAATGCCTTCTGGAGCTGGATCTGCGTGATTTGTTGGGAGTAGAAGGAGTGCGAGTCGAAGGAAGACACACCCTTCAGCGTGTCCATCACGTCGAAGATCGTTTTGGAGTCCACACTCACGTCCAACTCCTATCCATCACCCCACCACTCTGTTCTCACATTGATCAGCAACTCGCAGTACTCGATGTACAGAATCGACGGGTGGTACGGCACCGAGATGGAAAAGTGAATGAAGGTCTGGTTCAGACACGACTCAGGCTGCTCCTCCTTGACGAGCGCCAGCGCCTCGTTCTTCGTCTTCTGGATCTTGAACGCCACGTCGTTCTCCCTCGCGTTGCCTTCGTAGAACGGCGAGTGAATCGGCGACCCTGCGACAACAGCATACCGCGAATCCAGCGCCGAGTTGTCGATTTGCACACGCGTAATCTATCGTTCATTCCACAACGCGCGCATACGGTGAGATCGGCAAACACACTCTTGTTCTGCAGGATCTGGACTTCCGTGTGAATGCCCTGAATCACTCCATACAACACCTCGCGGTTCTCGCGTCCCACCAGACTCAGTCCAATACCCTCCAGACTCACCGAACACGTCAGCGTCCCGCTCGCCTTCTCGCCCACGTGGTCCACGCGCATCTCGCGCCACTTCTTGGAGTACTTCTTCTTCAGCCGCGTCGACAGCGTGTTCATCTTCTTTACTAGCGACGGACGGTAGTACTGCGACGCCTCCTCCGCCGTCTCCTTCTCCAGCTTGCGGTCGAGAATCAGGTCCTTGATGAGTGTCGGCGACGTGTTGCCGTTCTGCAACGCGAAGAAGTAACGCATCTTAAACGAGTCCTATTCGTCACGCGCACCCTTCTCACTCACGGCGAACTCCAGCGTGATAAACAGCTGGTTCTGGTTCTGCACCATGTACACACGCAACACGCGCTCGTCCACGCGCGGCACTCCGAAGCCCTCGGGCACGCGGATCTCGCGCAACTGCTCGCCGAGCGACAGCGCGACCGCGTCCGTCCACAGCGAGTTGATCGACGCGTTCTGGAGCTGGACGCGCTGCTGCGAACGCGCCTCCGGCCAGTGGAACACCGTCGGCGTCTGCGGCTTGAGGAAGAGTGGAGGCCGATTCACCCCAACCTGACGGATCTACACTGAATCGAGGGCAGTGCAAGCTACGGCGAAGACGAAGGGAGTCGTGTTCACGAAGATGTACATCGGTGCGATGAGGATGATCTTGGTGCGCACGTACTCGCCAGGCGCGAAGGAAATGGAGACGGAGTAGTTCAACGCAGAACCCTCTCCTTCGGGGATCAGCTAACGCTCAAGCAACGAGACAGCGAGTACTTCAATGGAGCCGTCCAAGTCAACGGTGTCCATGGAGAAGGGGGCGCTCCACTCGTAGGAGTTCGCTCGAATGCGCAGTTCGTGCTTCGAGGCTTCTGTGATGCCGCGCGACAGCGAGGAATAGAAGAGAGGCGTGAGTTGTGGGCTGGCTGCGGGTGTGGAGGAGTACGTGACGGGGTAGGAGTCGGCGAAGAAGAAGCGAGAGTTGAATACGATGTTCTCAGAGCACATCAGCATCTCCGTTGTCTTGTTGATGATCCAGTAATCACTGAACAGCTCGATCATGATCTCGTTCTGCGTCGTGCGCATCACCTCGTAGCTCACCACCGCGTTGTCGTATTGGAGAAGGCCTCGTTTGCTCATCACGATCTAGTCATCACCTCGCCCTCCTTCACCTGCGTTGCCCGTGGACGTCGCGTTCTTGCTGTTCGGCAGCGTCACGTTCAGCACGCAGTTCTGCACGCTCTTCGGCGTCGAGTACGAGTAGAAACGCTCCGTCGGCTGGATCGAGCCCTCCTCGTAGTCTATGACGTCACGTCGCACCAACAGAACGACTTCGCGTGTTCTTGTCGTCGCTGATCGCGAACCGGATGGTCACGGGAAGGAGGTTGTGAATTACCAAGCAAGGAAGAATCACTACCGTCACCAGACTCGTCTCCTCGTGGTTCGGCAGCAATACGGACTTCCTTGTCGCGAAGAGGCGGATGCAGCATTGCTTTCGGCCCACCTGAATGCACTGCTCGCTCGTCGCAGCGTCGTCGAACGACTTCACCGGGATGTGTGCGACGGTGTAGCCCTCGAACTTGGAGCATTGCGTCTCCATGGAGAGGACGAGGACGCCGTCGTGGCAGCAGCTCGCAGGCGCGAACACCTCGCAGTGGTTGGGGATGCTGTCCAGAGGCGTTGCGATGCCGAGTAACGACGAGTCCTCCTGTGAGAACGCGTAGAAGAGCGGAAGCCCCGAGTTGTTGACGATGCTCACGCGACCCGATAGCACGATCTCTTTGCGTCCGTACTGCGTGTGGTTGCGAACGACTACGACGGCGTCTCGCTCCGCCTGAGTCATTACTCTGTTAGTAGCGGGCTGGAGAATCACCGTGGACTCGGAATAGAGAGGCAGTGAGTTGCTCCTGTAGCCCTCCAGCGACACGGTGGCTTCCTTGTAGTCGTTCACCACGATCTCGTCCTGAAGGAGTTCTTGGAAGGAAGGAAAGGCGAGGAGCGTCGAATAAAACGCAACGCCGTCCGGCAGTACGTAGCTCGCTTCAGCAAACGACACGGACGCGCACTTCGTGCCTGTGATGTCGACGCGGATGGGTCGTCCCGAATGGTTCACGAAGCAGATGAAGTTGTCGTTGATCGAGTCGGGACTTGAGAGCGGGGACTGCGCGACTTCCGACTGGCGCGGCGACTCCAGATGCAGGTTGGACACAGAGTCGTCCAGGATGAAGAAGTGATCCAACTCCTCCAAATACGCGACGAGTCGGTTCAAGAAGGAGCACGTCAGATTCACATTCAGAAGCGACTCCGCCTTCACCTCCAGCTCAGCGCTCGGCTCTCGAAGCGGGTCTTCGTAGTCCACGAGGTAACGAACAGAAAGGGGCCACGTCTCGATACAAGTCTCCCATTGTCCGAATTCGGTCTTGAAGTACTTCGCTCCGAGGTGCGTCACGACGGTGATGGAGGTGAACGACTCCTGGAGCTCCACCGCCGTCAGCAGGTCTCTGAACTCGGCGAAGGCGATGGGGACGATAGAGCGATAGCTGCTCGAGACCAGCAGGACGCGGAGAAGAGGGAACGAACACGTGACCGAAACCACCGGCGAGTGGGAAACGCTTTCGGTCTGTGGTTCGCTCGGTGGTGTGGGTGTGGAGGTGGGTTGAGAGGGAACGAGTGCTGCGATGGATTTGGCGATATCGATGACTTGGAGAACGCTGAGGGAGTCGAGGATGAAGTTGAGTGACGAGGCGGTCACGGAGCAGGAAACGTCCTTGAATCCGTTGGGGAAGGAGCAGTGCACGGCGAGACTGCTCTGAACGAGGAGGTCGCTGAAGACGGTGCTCTTCTCGGGAATGGAGGGTCCTCGCACGAGACGAAGGGAGTGGAGGTCGCACGAGAAGTCCGCGCTGGGTGACTTGGCGTCGAGGGACGCGTTTACGCCGAAGCAGAGAGTGAACGAGGGCGACGAGGGGTCTGCAGGGTCCTTGTAGAGAGTGACGCTGAGGGGCTGGAGCGATACACTGGCGCTGATCTTTCTGTCTACGAATGAGGTGGGAGTGGGTGCATTGACAGATGGAAAGGGGATTGGAGTGAGTTGAAGGTTCAGTTGAAGAGTCAGTTGAAGGTTTAGTTGAAGAACCAGAGGAGGGAAGGATGGGAAGAAGAATCGAAGGAAGACGGAGCAGGAAAGGGGAAAACTCAATGTGGCTCTTTCCGAGTTGAACGGAAGCGTTCAGCTTTGAACCCACGTCCAAGAAGGCGAGAGTCGCCCCAACGGCAGTCGTGTCCTTGTCGCCCAGTGAGAAGAAAGGAGTATCGTGATCGTCCATCAGAGAACAACGCGTCATGCCAACCTCTATAACGTGAATGGCAGTGAAGGAAGCTACCAAAGATCTTATCCGTCGGCGAGAGCTTGAGAGCAAAGGATGGGTACTTGGACGTCAGTTTCAACGCCGAGTGCGCCTTCACGTCCTTCATGTAGTCCGAGACGGAGAAGGGTGAAGAGAGATAGTGCTGGCAAAGACAACACTGGAGACTGGAGACAGAAATGTCCAACGAGAAGGTGATGTGACTGGTTGCCTCCTCCATCGAGTTCTCGGAGTCCGAGTCGGACACTTCCGTCACCACCTCATCGACTGCTTCTTCCGCTGTGTCGCGATACGCGAGGAGTTGGTGGACGGCGTTCAGAATCTGCTCGATCGTCCGTTCCTGCAAGACCAGAAGGGAGTCGTCGAACGAGAGCGTGAGGCGAGTGAGCGAGGACGACAGACGGATCTTCAGCTCCGTCTCCAGCGAGTGGAGAGCGACGCACGACTGGCCGTTCTCTCTGTTCTCCACCACGATCAGCGGTTTGGCTGTGAGAACGAGCGTGTTGAACAGAACGCCGCGCGCTCCCGTCTCCAGACGCAGCGTGTCCGCCCGGACTTCGCAGCTCGATGTGAATCCTTCGTCACACGGCAGCAGAAGCGCGATGTCGGCGAAGGAGAGGTGGAGACGCGCTCCAGACGAGTAATCCGTCGAAGTCGTTTCACTGGGTTCCTCCTCGTCTTGGTGGAGAGAGGTCAGAAGCGTTCCCCGCGTGATCGAGTAGACGAGTTGCATGATAAAGGAGAGACGCGCGACTCCGTGGGCAGAACCCAGCGCCACAGCAATGTCGGAGGAGTAGCCGGGATAGAAGGGAGATGTGGCGGAGTACAGAGTGAAGGAGACGACGAGCTGAGGCGCCTCGCTCGTGTGGTCGTGGATGATGGTCTCTACAGTTGGCGTGAGTTGCGTTAGCTTGCAAGACGAGGACGAGAGGCCGAGCTGGAGTTGATCGGGTGACGAGATAAAACGGAATGATGTGCTCGAGAGGGCAAGCGATCCGATGGTTCGCCGCTCGTCCTAGAGATCACGCGACGATGGAGAACGGACCGTGAGAGACGAAAGAGTGAGCCGACGCACGCCCAGGTCAAGACACAGCGACGGCTTGGTCCACTCAGGTTCTACGACAGGGGAAGGAGAAGAAGATGGGAGAGAGAACGATTGGAGGAGTTGAATGAGGGTGAGAATCGTGGGCTGGAAGAGAGAGACTAGACGTTACTCGGGGTGGCTGTCCTCACAGTCGAAGTCGTCCACGTCCACACGGAGCGTTGTCGACGCCTTGCACGGGTTCGCATCCGACACCTCTTGAAGCGTCTGAGGCGGGTGGTACGAAGAGGACGATGCGACGGTGAGGAGAGAGCAGTTCAGATTCGTGAGGGCGAGGAGGGAGGAGGCAGTCCCTTGTGTGTGCAGCGTCTGGTCGTCGAGGACTGAAAACTGGGGGACCCCAACGGTGAGAGAGGTGTCGTGTGGGTGTGTGGTCACTCCCACGTGGAGCGAGGAGAGCGTGATCTGCATGAAGGACGCGCTGCTGCTCACCAGAGGCATCCCCTGGTCAGAAGCGGTCGAGTGCGTCAACACAAGACGAATCGGTTGTGTGTTGACCTCCAGCTCCACCAGTGAGACGCGCTGCGTTCGCTCGTCGTCGCGCCGGTCGGGCAGCGCGTCCGTGGAGTCCACCATGTACCGGTTGAAGAAGAGAAGCCCGCTGCCGACGAGAAGCACCGACCCGACGGCTTGGGCGACGGAGTAGAACAGGCAGACGGGGAAGAGGAGCACTGTGAAGAGAGCGATGAAGAAGAGGGTGTAGGAGGAGAAGAGGGAGTAGGTGAGGTACAGTGCCAGCGACCGCGCCGTGAACCGCGGTTTTGAGGACGCTGTGGCGGCTTCAGGCACAGAGGGTTCTGTTGACTTCAGAGAAGGGTTTGAGGCGTCTGTTGGCTCCAATGAAGTGCTCGAGGCGTCTGTTGACTCTATTGGAGGGTCTGACGAAGACGGTGAAGGGAGAGAAGACACCAAATCGCTCACGAAGAGGAGGTGTTGGTTGTCGAGAGCGATGTTCACTTCACCCACCGATGCGACCAGAGCGAAGCGAGGCTTCGGCGTCTTGAGAAGCGGGAAGAGCGCCTGACTTACGGAGAGCATCGTGGTCGCGTCCAGCGTGGAGTCATGAAGAGAATCCGTGAGGAATCGGCACAGCTCCTCTTCTGAGGAATACTGACGCGAATACCAGTACAGCGGGCATGACGCGTTGTTTAGGAATGACGCGAGACAACCACGGTCCTTGTCGGGAACAAGGGGCGACACCGCCGCCACCAGCTCCGAGGGATGGGGCCAGCGGTCTTCAGCACGGCGCAAATCGCACGTGAACTCCGAAGAGAGGTTGAAGTCCGAGAGAACGTAGGAAATGAAGCGATCACTGTACGTGTTGGTCAGCGGATTGGGGAGTTGGAGCGAGGGAAGGGCGTAGGAGATGAAGGGCATCTTCTCGGCCAGCGGAGTGACGGTGCGGTTCTTGCTGGAGTCGCAATAGATGTTGAGGCCTTCGATGGAGAGTGATTTGTGCATGACAGAGGAATCGTCGCAGTGGAGCTTCTCCTCTCCCTCGTCCACGCATCCCACTCGGATCGATCGCCAGAAGAGTCCCATGCTGCATATGCTCGTCTTCTGAGCCGCACAGCTAATCATGAGCAACACGCTTCACCCGCACTTGTGGTCGTATCGAATGTGCACATTGGACAGGGAGATCTCGATGTTGTTCGTAAACAGAGACAGCAACTTGTAAAGAGAGGAATCGTCAACCACATCCTGACTCTGGGCACTCGGATCACTGTTCACTGTTGTGGAAGGTGGATCGGATACATTAGATTCTGTATCCTTCACAACACAGGGAGAAGACGCGCGGACAGACTGTTCGCTCGGTCCGATCTCTTGTTTATCGCTCAGCACGATGAATAGTCCGTCGATCTCCAACGAAATGGGCAAGTTGTGCAAATCGCTCCACGGAACCTATTCCTCACGAACTGTACGCAAAAAGCACATGTATGGATAGAGAACGGATGTACGAGCCGACAACATCGCACGGAAGTTGAAGGCTCTCAAGAAAGGACGTCCTGAGAGTCTATTTGTCAATCGGATAAACGAGGCACTGTACGACATTACGAAGGACGATGTCGCCGGTCAAAAGGGCCACTTCATAATCAGCAACATGAACCTCGTTGATGTACTCACCAAGACACTTGTTGATGGCTGACAGCGTCAGAGAAGCGATCATTTGATACTCAACGAGTGAATACCAAACTCATTATGACATGCGTTGCATCCGCGTTGCAACAAGTTGATTCATTCCACAAAAGCAATCGAATGGCATGCGAAACAGAGAAACTGTGCTCATGTCCTCGTCCTCTTCCATCTGCACTGCGTATTCAGCGTACCATCTTCTCCCAAACCATTTCGAGAAAAAGGAAGAGAAGTGAACAGATGAAACTCCCGGAGAAGTCATCATTCTTCGAATACCAGAGATGGCATACTAGTACGGTCGGATGGAAAGCGATTACGCGTAGCAAATTCGTAAGAGAGCTCTTGCCAGACAATGTGAGAGGTGTCACCGACTCCATTGAGGAAGAGGGGAGGGAAACGATGATTAAAGCCCTCGAGTGTCATTGCAACATGGAAAAACCGGACTGGAACACAGTTGATTCGCTGTTCTTCTCCCTTGTACGCTCGTCGTCCTGTCGGAATGACATCGTAGTCGCTGCTGGAGAAGAAGCGTCTTGGAAGATTCACCGACGCTGACAAGCACGTCATTTGGAATTGCTTCTTCAAGTGCATCCTTTCTGTCGACAACGGGTCGTTCTCTTTGCCGTCGTTGAAGTGTAGAGACTATTTGTCGCGCCCAATCGCTCTGTTCTCCGCTGTCTTCTCCAAAAAGCAGGAGGGCTATTCTATTGACGTCCCCATCTCGAAGTTGGTGAAGCTCTTCTTCCGCTACTACGCTGAACCCTCCATCTTGTCCTGCGGGTGCGATGTGCGTGATACTGTCCAGCATGACTATTTGGAGCCCCAGTACAAGCTGATGCGTTCCATGTTTCAGACTGTATCCACTCCGTCATACTATCACGCATAGCTGTCACACTACATCACCTTCGATCAATACCGAGAAGTGCTCTCCCTGACGACGGGAGACTTCCCTCCTTCCACCACACGCTACAAGAAGGACGTCGTCTCCCTCCTCGCGTTCCTGTACCCACCACACTTCTTCGATCTCGCCTTCACAACTCAGTTTTTCTTCTCTCATTCTCTCACTCAATAGAGTGATGAGCTGCTTCCAGTACGGCGCGCGCGAGTCCCTGAACGATTTCATGATCATTGTCGTGAACATGATTCACTACGACGTGAACAGGGAGTTTGACTGGGACGCGTATCTGTCCACACTGCTCCAAGCCAGCACCATGCTGCTGGGCAGTTCGGACGACTCGTACATCGTGTACAAGGTTAGGGTGAGCGCGTCACATGAGCTGTAGCGTCTGGTGGCGTTGTACAAGGAGTTGTTATTCCTTGGCCCGGTCGGAGACGACGGCGTTTCTGCCGGCGTGCACGCCGTTCTTGTTCGTTCTCATCTTCTCCTTTACGCGTAGCAGTTCTTGCAGTCTTTTATTCCCGTGATCCAGCCGGGAAGCTCCCACGCGCAGAACAAGAACGCCTCGCACATCATGCAATTCTTGGACGCGTTCTTCTTCGAACTGTTTACCGAGATCACCAAGGAGATTTCGCACGCGCTGAAGAAGGACCGGGATGAGTCGCGCATGCAACACTTCTTGATCGACACCTCCGTATGCGATACCACAAATATGGCCGATTTCTGTAACACGCCTTCTCTGAACCTCCTCTTCGAGTTCTTCTTGGAAGTGTTCCGTTGCGTTCGTTCTCTTCTCACACCCTCATTCCTAGTCTGTCGCTGATATGGAGGCGGACTCCGCGTACCGTCTCTGCTACCTGGTCGCTGTCCGTCCCGTGGAGATGATGGACATTGTGAAGGACACCTTCGAGGACATCACGACGAACGACACGGCGGAGGAGCACCTCGTGTGGCTGCTGAGCGTCGTCTATCTGATGCTGAATCTCCTCGCTCAGATGACGAACGAGCCCTGGATGAAGGAGACGGGCACAGAGACGGGCAAGGCGCACTTCTCCAAGGCCGCGTTTGAGGAGCGGTTGGTTGGGTTCAATGAGTGGGTGTTCGGAGTGGCGTCGCGACTGCTCTGTCACAACTACAACAAGGAGAACACACTGTCGAGCATTGGCGTGCTTTGCTCTCTCTTCTTGGACTGTCACTACATGACATGTACAGTGATTGGCTCTCTTGATAATCATAGACCTCCCGATCACTGAACGTCAGGACCAGCTGGACATGTGGGCGGCGGAGGTGATTCTAGCGATCGTGCGCTGCATCCTCCAAAGCAAGGAGACGCTCCACCTGGAGGACATGCCGGATATGAGTTCGGAGGTCTTCTCGGACAAGATATCGTGCGGTATGAACCACATTGCAAGACGGCTGTCGAGCGACGTGTGCGAGCACATCGTGAGGGAGTGTGTGGAGTGAGCAAGGAGAGGGAGCGTGAGGCGTAGGATGCTCGGCGAGTACGAGATCGAGGACACCGAGTCAAGTGGTCTGCTGACGACCATCTTGGAGCAGTTCGTGGTGAACAGTGCGGTGGACGCGCTTCTCGTGAAGAAGGCGGAGACGCTTCTATCTCCGTATCACAGAGAGCCGAGCGAGAACCTGATCAGCTCGGGCTGCGTGGTGAACGACCTGCCGCAGCTCAAGAACGCCTTCCACCACTTGATCGTGTACACGAAGTGTGTGGTTTCAGTGAATGTGAATGCGTAGACTCCTCACACAAGCCGCGCTGATCCCGCTCTTGGAGAAGGAGCAGCAGACGCTGCTGTCGCTGCTCCTCTCGCCCAACACGCTCGTGTCGCCCGTGGTCGTCGAAGTTCTCATCGATCTCATCTCGGGGTGTGTGGACGACCGGTCGGCGTGGGAGGTGGTGACCTCGCTGATGGTGAACGTCGAGGAGGGCAAGCGGATGATGGACCGAGAGCTCAACAAGTCGTCGACGGTGTGTGACGCCATCATTCGACTCTTCTTCACCCCGATCGCCTCGTATCTCAGCGACCACTGTTCGTCTTCTCTGATCTTCTCAGGTCATAGACGCTACGCTGGAGTACCCGCTGCTGAACTCGCTCACCACCGCCTTCTCCAAGGTTTCGCTCGCGCCCTCCACTCACACCTAGTTCTACGACATCTTCTTATACAGCGACGCTATCGCAGAGTGCGCCTCGGGCAGTGTGAATCTCATGCTGAACGACGCCTCCTTCCAGGCCTTCAAGCAATTCCCCGTCGCTGCAGCGAGAGCGTGTGATGAGTAGAAGGCCTCCATTCTCGAGAAGGTGATCACACGCATTGGCGACAGCGACCAGACGGCGCACGCGCTCCTCGCGTCGCAGATCTCATCCGACATGTGTGTGATGTGTGTGTGAGTGACCCGCAGGAACGACGTGATCAAGGTGCAGAGTATCATGCAGTTGGTGAAGGACAAGGCGAAGAACCAGATGACGTCTCTCTTCTACTCCGTGCAGAAGCGTCTGCACAAGAAGAGCGAGGACCCTGTGGTGAACCTGCAGTGTCTTCAGTCCGTTTACATGGCCTCCTTCACGCAGACGCGCGTGAACTTCCTCTGCCACCTGAACAACAGCCGGGCACTCTTCGAGTCGAATCCGTGTGATCCCCTCACATGTAGTGATCACGTGGATTATTGCTACCCGCTGATGGAGCGCTTCCTCCACCTCGTGACGAACCACTCCAAGCCCATCGCCTCGCTCATCAACATCATCTTCCAGAAGGAGATTCCTCCTGCCTCGCTCCACGCCTTGCTCTCAGCATACCTTCACCTGCTTGCCCGTCTCACAGAGTCGTCGGGCGAGACGGCAAAGGTGTATTCCTCCTACTCCATCTTTGTTCTGATGAGTGGGCTGTCCGTGATGCGTCACTCCGTGTGTCGCACCCTCTTCAGCGACCCCGCGCTGTTGTGCATGTTGTTACGCGTGATCGACGCTGTCGAGAAGCGCGGACGTGACCTTCTGACCGACGTGGATCTTCAAATGACCATGGAGGCCATCTCGACCACCATCGCGCTGATCGCATCCGTGCAGTAGGAGTTGTGGAGTCAGATGAGGAGCAGGGTTGCGCCGTGCATTCGCGGGAGCGAGGAGTTGTGCTCTCTGCTGTACGAGTTGTGCGCGTCGTCGACGTCGTGGTCCAATCGCAGCTTCTATCTGTTCCTCCTGACGGAGCTCCAAAGCACCGGATTTGAGGTACACATGACGACCGAGTTCATTCAGACTCTTCTCCGCTCCAACGAGTCGATCACCGTGCGCTGCGCCACGCGCCTCTTCGTCCTCAACACGCCTCTGTTCGTCGAGGCGATCGCGACCCTTCGCGACGACGAGAAACAAGCGGTCCTTGAGTTGTTCACCAAAACCGCCATCACGGAAGCCACGGACGTCGTCAAGACGGCTGGCTCCGCCTCCGTGCACGACACCTACTCCAAGGACATCCAGGCGCTATTGTTGAGGAACATCGCGATGACGGGCTCCTTCCACCTGACAGACCACGACGGAATCTCCTCGATGGTGATCCGGAACGCGAACCGCAACGTGCTGTGGCTGTTCAAGGTGGGGCAGAAGAGGTGAAGTGATTTACAGGCGTTGATGGCGTCAGACCCGTCTCTCCTCGTGCATGTCTTCTCCTTCTGCAAGGAGCGTCTGAACTGTGGTCGTGGTGGCAGAGGTGTCGTGTGAGGTGTAGAAGAGGAGAAGCTTCGCGTCCTCGACACCCTCGCGCTCGTTCTCGTGTCCGCCCTGGTCTCCTACGACGTCACGGACTCTTCTCTCCCGTGCTATTCGGCGTTCGAGAGCCTGCTGGAGAAGGTGGCTTCACTCAATTTGAAGAACATCACGAACGACTTCTTGTACGCGGCTCTCTTCCTCCTCGAGCCCGCCGACGTCGCGCGATTCATGAAGAACTGCAACTGGGTGCTTCGGTAGTTGAGGATGAATTGTCTCACGGATAGCGTCTTCTCGAAGGAAAAGACGGTGACGGTGAACGAGTTCCTGATCCACGTGGTGCTGTTCGCGTACCTTCACGACCGGAACCGTACAGTGATGTGGTCACACCACGGAAGCTGCACGGACAGTGATCACATCCGCGTCTTCGACCTGATCGACGTGGAGATGATCCGTCTGTTGTTGGACGGCCCGATTGATATGGTACCTTTTGTCCCGCTCGGTCCCCATTAGATCTCTTCCCCGTATCGCAGTATTCTGGTGTCGCTCTGTCTCCTGTGCGGTTATGGTTCGAGATAGAGTGTGTGTTGAATCATAGACACGCTCAGTTTATTGTCGTTCATTAGCACGATCCACGAGAAGATGGTAACTGAGGACGACAACGAGATTCTGTTCCACGTGCAGTACTTGTCCGTGGTCGCTTCGATTGTCGCGATTCGGTGCGACGTTGCGATCCCCATTATTGGAGAGGACGCGTACACGAACCTGGTTCTTCAATACATCGAAGCCATCCTGATGTCTTACGTGGGTGAGACAAAGAGGGGTGAGGGGTAGACGTCCACCAAGCCGTTGCTGAAGAACATGGCTTCCGTGTACCTGAACAAGAGTCTGCTGAAGTCGCGCCTCACGAACGGGTGTCGTCAGAAGGCGATGGGGCTGTTTGCGGTCGGTGTGGAGGAGGGTTGTGAGGTGTAGCGTCTGGTGGACGAGGTGACGGCGATCACGCCGCTGACGGACATCGTGCGCGTGATGTGCGTGTTCTACTCAATGAGTCGCATCCTGATGAAGCCGGAAGACTCGCAGATGCTTCTGGGTCTGTTGTTGAGACTGTTGGACCACGCCAACAAGAGCGTGCGCGACGCCGCGCAGAACGGCTTCGTCCTGTACTTGGACACGCTGAGCGAGAAGGACAAGGAGAGCATTCTTCATCAGTTCACCAAGACGCTGAGTGCGCGTACCGGACTGGATCCTGTGAAGGAGGAGAAGGCTGTGGGTGATTGTGCGTGTGCGTGAGTCGTAGATGCGCATCGTGTGCTCGATCGTGCTGAACGACACGTACGGCCTGCGTCCTCTGACCATGGAAGCGTTGCTGTTCGTCATCCACTACGAGAGCGGCAATTCGTGGCGTTGGGGTGGAGGCGTGACGTGTAGAGCCGTGTCGAACATCGTTGCGGACACGATATCGCAGTTCAAGAAGGACCACGTGAAGCGACTGTACCGACTGAAGGCGGAGTTTGAAGAAGACGACTGGGAGCTGATCAACACGAACACCAAGTATGTTTCCTACTTCCTTTCGTGTGTTTGTTTCTGAATCGAGTGTCCAACAAAGCCCCGCAAATACCAAAGAATCACTACATATCTCGCTGCTTCATCTTGATCACATTGCCCAAAGAGATAGCCACGCCCTGCGTTTTACTCCTGATGCGGTAGTAGCCAGAAATGCCCATGGGCGTCTTCTCCACACTGATGTTCAACAACACGTCCTCTCCGAAGAGGGATCTCGCCTACGCCTCACACTCTGCGCCATCGCTCACGTATAGGTTCGCCGCCATGAAGTCCGAGTCGCTGTCTTTATTGAAGTCCGACACGATCTTCATGTGTGTAATCTCCGCAATTCCCAGAATCAGCTTCGACAGCGACGTCGCGTTCGTGCTCACCATGATCTTGTTCTCCCAGCTGAAGGCGGACCACATGCTGCGGAACGTCTTCTCGTCGCTACACCTCACTCCTCGCGAACACGCCTACCACTCTGCCGGCTTGATGTACTCCATCAGACTCACCGACACCTCGTTCAGGTTCACCACCACGTGCTCCGCGGAGCTGCTGTAGCTGAAGGTGATCGAGCCGAAGATGTAGCCGGTTTCGGTCGAGTTGACCTTGATGATGGACCGCAGCTCCTTGCGCTCGCCCGCGTCCAGCGTGATCTTGCCCGGCTTCTCGATGATGTTGAAGGAGCCGGTGACGGAGAGCTCCACGCTCAGGTCGGTCATGGTACGGTTGGTACGGTTAATCACTGTGATCTCCATGATCTACGTCTCACACCACCTCACAGCACCGCACGATGTCGAAGTCCTTCATGTACACGATGGCCTCGCAGTACACGGGGTCGGAGAAGCCAGTGAGCTGGTGCACGTGGTCCAGCTTCTCGTTGTAGGTGAGGTCCTTGTCGTACTCGGTCACAGCCTGGATGGCAGTATTGTCGTCGATGTCGATCATGATGCCGAGAGACGACTTGTCGCGCAGCTGCTTGAACACGATGACCTCGTCCACCTCGCTGTGCGGCGGCTTGGCGACGACGCGGTCCTCGGCCGCGGTGTGCTTCATCACACACTCCTTGTATACTACACGTCAGACACGCAGCCAGACCCCACTCGACTCGTTCATCGCCTTCAGCTTCGCCGCCACGCCCTCCAGCGCGGGGTCGAGCAGACACTGGATGCAGAACGCCACGCGCGTGCGGTTGAGGTCGTCGATGCCGTCGTTCAGCTCCGTCAGCACGCCGCTGATGAGAAGCAGGCTCTGCAGCGTCGCCGCCTTCCGCGCCTCTCCGTCCAGCATCAGACACAGCGACGCCAGCGCGTTGCACAAGGCGCTGAAGGCGAAGTAGCTCGGGACGAGGAGGAGGTGGCGCAGCGAAAGCACCGTCAGGTCCGTGCTGTCGCTGGCCTCCACGTAACTCTGCGAGGCGTAGGAGCCGTCCTGGAGAACAGCGGGCGCGGCGGTCTGTTCGGGCGCCGCCACTTCGATTTGGATGTCCTTGTGAAGAGGGAGGGGCCCCACGGCGTTCTAGAACTCACAGACACTCGCTACAACGCACCACAATACCCTCGATCACGCGCGACACCATGTCGACGGGCGTGAAGACGGAGAAGATCCAGAGAAGCGTCATGAGGACCTCCTCGTTCTCCAGCGAGGGCAGCACGTCGAGGAGCTTCTCCAGCACGGGCTGGACGAGATCGGCGTGCGTGAAGAGCATCTCCTTGACCAGCGTCAGGATGCTCACGCCGCTCTCGCTGTTGAGGTAGTCGAGGAGGAGGAGAATCACGGAATCCGCCATCGCTGGATAGTGAATGGCGAGCGCGTGGATGGACACGATCAGCATCTCGCGGTACTCCTTGTTGAGCGAGTCGGAGTCGGAGGCACAACGCACCACCTCGCTCTTCAGCAGACCCATCACCTCGTTCACGTTGCGCTCGCTCACCAGGAGCTGCGTCAGGTCCAGCAGCGTGCGGCGGATTTCCGTGGAGGGCGTGCGGAGCAGCGCGAGGAGCTCCATGACGCAGTCCTCCAGCAGGCGGCAGTTGTGGCGGATGATAACGGACAGGCGCTCCAGGATCACGATCTTCACGTTGTTGTCCGTCTGCGAGGCCATCAGCGCCAGCAGCGTGTTGGTGGCGGCCTTCACGGCGGAGGGCGCGCTGGAGAGCGTGACGAGCGTGGTGGCGGACTCGAAGGCGACGGAGGCAGAGTCGCTGTTCAGCATGCTCTGAAGCGGCTTGATGAAACGACCCTTCTGGGAGGACTCCTCGGTGCACACCTTGCGGATGAGGTCGAGAGCGACGAGCTGGAAGCAGTCGCCGTAGTGGCTGATCTAGCGGTGAGGGGAGGGAGGAGGCGAAACCTCGTCGCAATTGGTCTCGAGGAAGTCGATGGCGAGGGGCTGCTTGCACTCCATCAGGAAGGCGAAGGCGTTTCGGCGGGTCGACATATCGGTTTCGTTTGCGAGGAGCTCAAAAATGTAGTCGGGAATGTCGCTCATCAGTCGGTCTCCATGCAGCTTGTAGATGGAGTAGCTACGCGTGAGAGAAGAAAGAAGCCCAAACCATGTGAGCACAGCGTTCTTTCTAACGTACGCCGAGTGATGCTCGAGGTTTTCCTTTATATATGGTACCTATCCCGTGAGCCACGCGCCGGCACGCCAAACGAGAGGTTCGAGAATCTCCTCCTCGGTGATCTTTGACAAAAAACGAAGCGTGCACCCACGGATGAATTCATTTGCGTGCTTCAAGTTGGTCATGATGGCGTTGCAAACGAGAATCATCTCGGGCTTGAGTTCGCCCTTGTCGTCGCACTTCTGAGCGCACTCCCAGTAGCTAGAGCGATAAACCATTCGCGTTCTACCTTACATGTGGAGCAGCTTCGTAAGCTCGTGATCATCCACCGTCACGCAGAAACGAATCACCGTCATCAGCAGCTCACTCATGTCTTTTCCGTTGGACATTTGAATAATAGCCGATTTCACGGCATTCCGCTTCTTCTGAATGTCCTTACTCTCCAGATCGGCCCGCAGCGTGGCGATGTCGATGGAGCTGAGTTTTCCGTCTGATGATATTAACACCGTGCACGGTTGATTCATAATTCCTGTGATTCTTCTAGGAAGATCCGATAATGATTGAGATAGGAACATGCCGAGCGATTTCACCGCGGGAATTCCGCACTCTTCTCGTGATGACCTTGCTCCTTCATCCGCCCTTCAAATGGGGAGGCAAGGAGGCGGATCGATTCTAGTGAGTGTGCTCTATGGTATCGGCTGCGTTTCGTGGAATGGGGAAGATGGCTCCTCTTTCATGCGTTTCTTCTGTGAAATCAGTGCAGACCAAAGAGAAGATTGAGTGGACAGAGTATCAACACGAACTGCGTCTATTCGGCTCTGTGAAAGAACGAAGTCCACTGGGTGGTGGGCGGACATGACCTCGTTCAGATGTGGCTTGCCGTTTGTTCCGAGGAGTGGAGAAGGCGATGAGAAAGTGACAGAAGGATACCGCGGTTATGTGGTGGGTTCTCGCAGAGCTCGGGTGAAACCCCCAAATGGCTGACAGTCATTAAATACCCTACATACTGCTCTCATGCTGGATTTCGTAAACAACTTCGTCAACCCGTCTCTTACGGATCTCTACCAGGTACGCAGTGGCCGTTGCGGCGTGATTCTCTAGATTACGATGACCTACTCCTACTGGAAGCTGGGACGTCAGAACGAGATGGCTACGTTCGACGTGTTCTTCCGAAAGAATCCTTTCGAGGGAGAGTTCACCGTTTTCGCTGGATTGGAGAATGCGCTCGAGCTTTTGAAGCGGTTCAAGTTCGCCCCGGAGCACATCGCGTACCTGAAGGAGCAGATGCCCACTTGCGAGCCCGAGTTCTTCGACTACCTCGCTTCCATCGATGCGAGCAGTCTGACGGTGTACGCCATGCGCGAGGGCTGTCTCATCTTCCCCCACGAGCCGATCGTGCGTGTCGAGGGCCCCATCGCTGTGTGCCAGTTGTTGGAGACCCCCCTGCTGTGCATGGTGAACTACGCTTCGCTGATCGCGACCAACTCGGCGCGCCATCGTATTGCGGTGGGCGATAAGGTCGGTCTTTCCGAGTTCGGTCTGCGCCGCGCGCAGGGTCCGGACGGCGGCATGACGGCCTCGAAGTACAGCTACATGGGCGGCTTCAACAGCACGAGCAACGTGGAGGCGGGTCTCCTGTACCACATTCCCATCAGCGGCACGCACGCGCACTCGTACGTGCTTTCCTTCGACAGTCTGAAGGACATCGCGAACCCGGTGCTTAACGGCGTGAACCTGGTGGAGGAGGCGCTGAAGGTGCGTAGCGAGAACAACTGGCCCGAGGCGCGCGAGAGCGAGCTGGCCGCCTTCATCGCCTACGCGCTGAGCTTCCCCAAGGCGTGTCTGTGCCTCATCGACACCTTCGACGTGCTGAAGAGCGGTCTCCCGAACTTCATCTGCACGGCGGTGGCGCTGTACAAGGCGGGCTACAAGGCGCTGGGCATCCGCATCGACAGCGGCGACCTGGCGTACCTGTCGCGCATGATCCACAAGGAGTACAACGCGATGGAGGCGAAGTACCACATCCCGTTCGGGTCGATGATCGTCGTCGCCAGCAACGACATCAACGTGGACGTCCTGTACTCGCTCATCAAGCAGGACCACCAGATCGACAGCTTCGGCATCGGCACCAACCTGGTGACGTGCCAGGGACAGCCCGCGCTGGGCATGGTGTTCAAGCTGGCGGACGTGAACGGCAGACCGCGCATGAAGCTCTCTGAGGACCCGGGCAAGACCACGACGCCGGGTCGCAAGAAGATCTACAGACTGTACAGCAAGGAGGGATACCCCATTTTGGACTTGGTGATGCTGGCGGACGAGGAGGCGCCGAAGGTGGGGGAGCGCATTCTGTGCTACCACATCCACAACACGAAGAAGCGATGCTACTGCACGCCGTCTCGTGTGGAGGAGCTGCTGGTGAAGGTGTGGGACAAGGAGCAGGGCGTGGTGTACGAGTTGCCTCCGCTGAAGGAGAGTCGCGACTACGTGCTGAAGCAACTGAAGGAAGCGCGCGAGGATCACATTCGTTACATGAACCCAACGCCGTACAAGGTTTCTGCGTCGACGCGTCTCTCTGACTACGTGAACGAGATCTGGACGTCGATTTGTCCGATTGCGGAGTTGGAGTAAGCTCGTTTTAGGGTTTCTGAATGCGTGCATTCTCTTTCATTGCTATAGGCATGAAGTTTTGGGATATATCTGGTATATATGGTCTGTTTGTTGCAGTCACTTTTTGTTTCGCGCGAATGGTGTCGCCTCTGTTCCTAGCCGAGTCCGTATCGATGGTCCTCGTCGGGTACTCGCATCTATGCGTGTTTCTTAGGAAGTAGTGCACTTCTGTACGAGGGAGCGCTGTTCAAACGCGATCTTCGTGTCCACTCGAGTAGCGTTCCTTTCAGTACTCAATTCATCAGATTTCGTGCGCTATGAGCTGCTGAAGATCGGAATCTGCTGCGTTTGCTTCCTTCCCGTGTGCTTTCACTGTGTCTACTTGATCCCGTTCGTCCTTTTCTACTGCTACACGTTCCTGCAGAATCCCGAGCTGCAGCATGGAAGGTGAGTGTGTTGCGCGCGATTGAGCTGTAGACCCAGTTCGTGGTTTTACAACCTCCCCTTTTGGAAGAAGATCGCGAGGGCGAAGAACACGAGGATTATTCGCACGACTCCCTTAACGGAGAGTCAGTACTTCTTCGCGGCGCATCCCCACGGCGTTCTTCCGCTCGGCATTTGTCTCAACATTGGAACGAACGCATCGGATATCCACGCTCTCTTCCCTGGAATCCAGTTCTGCGGTGTTGCAGTGAGTTGCTGCTACATCATCCCCTTTTACCGTGACTTCTGCCTAGCGCTCGGAGGAACAGATTGCAGGGCTTCGACCATTCGCAGCGTCATTCACCACGGCTGCTCTCCCGTGGTCGTTCCCGGCGG